>BNJU01000427.1_pt1 | contig 234864 bp, 315 predicted proteins | sample 8539281 | NCBI WGS metagenome assembly BNJU01 (sample SAMD00202456, study PRJDB9452) | human saliva metagenome | isolation source: human saliva | place: Japan
GATATAAAAGAATGTTTCTATAATTTTTAAGGTTGGTGGAAATTTTCCACCAACCCTATTTTAGTAGTATACAAAAAGAGCCAACATCCATTATATTAAAAAGCGCTTAAACCTAAAAACAAAAGGGTGATGACCATATGAACAATATACTAGAAGCTACGCTACAAATCAAAAGATAAAAAAACATTATTTGGGATGATAAAGTTCAAGAGAAGATATTTAAAAATAGAAAATCTTTTATTTTATTCAGCTACATATACGCATAAACCATAATTATGTGCCGTTTATGGGTGCGTTAGCCAAAAATAACAATATTGTTAAAAAAACAGGGACGAAAAACTTCGTATCACTCTCTGTTCTGTTTCAGGCTTCCAGTATACTTAAAGCTACTGAAAGCAGAGGTTTCTCTGTAGAGAATGTGGTTCTTCATTTACTGCAGATACTAGTCGAATTGTAGAAAAATACTGTCATATCTCGAAACGATTAAAAAATGAAATTAAGGCAAAATAAGTGAAACAGTATCTGAAACATATATTGCCAAAGAAACAAATGTTTCAATTCATACCGTTAGACGTATCATAGATGATACAGCACGATTATTAACGATTAAACCATTACATGATTTACCTGAGCATTTGTGTTTTGATGAATTTAAATCTGTTAAATCTTCCGATAGCAATATGAGCTTCATTATTTGTGATAGCACTACACATAAGTTGGTCGATGTTGTACGAGATAGAAAATCTTACAGTTTGAAACAATATTTTTATCGTTTTGAGCCTAAGACTAGATTAAAGGTGAAAACTATCTCCATCGATATGTAGTTGCCATACATTCAATTAATAAAAGAAATGTTTCCTAACGCAAAAATTATCATTGATCCTTTTCACATTGTACAAGCCTTGAATAGAGAATTAAATTGAACTCGGGTACGTATCATGAATCAACATCGTTATAAAAATCCTAAATTATATCGAAAGTTAAAACATTATTGGAAGTTAATTTTAAAGAACCCTAATGAACTTCAGAACTATAAATATAATCGTTATAAGCTTTTTGAAAGCTTCATAACAAAGTAAAAGGAATCGTAGATTATATCTTAGAAAAAAATCCATCTCTTAAAAATGATTATGAGGGTTGTACATTCACTTCGTGAATGTATACAGGATAGAGATTATATAGAATTCAAGGAAACGATTGAAGCAGCTACGCAATTAGACCCTATCTCCTGGTTTAAAAAGAGTGTTAAAGACTCTTATGACTTACTTGCCATATATTCAAAAATACTTGTGAGTATCCAACTAGAACAAATGGTACCTATTGAAGGAATAAACAATAAAATAAAAAGTGCTTAAAAAGAAATGCCTACGGCTTTAGAAACTATTACCATTTTTAGAAATAGGATTATTTTAATAACAAAAATGTTTGGTACCCAAAAACAAAAAGGAATTAAGCAACAATTAGTTGCTTAATCCCTTCCTAAATTTCTTCATCAACACTATTTGACAAAGAGCCCTTTTTAGTGCTCAAAATAGCACTCAATTTTAAATGGATTTTGGTGTTCAAAAAAATATAATCAAATGCAACAAACTAATTTCATTTTTAATAGGCACAATTAATTTTAGAAGATAGTACGAAAAATATTGACTATTTTCTTTAGAATATGTAAAATTTAGATAGATTATTTTAAAAGTGAGGTTTTTTATCTTGTCTATATTAAAGAAGAAAGTTAATATGTTTAGTGTACTATTGAATGTGGTATTAATAGCTATTATAGCTATTGAGTGCTATTTTTTCTTACCTAAGGAACATAAATCAGAGTCAAATCGTCAATTAATATCGAAAGTATTGAAAAAGTGAATGAAGTTGTATTTTTTTGAATGCGGAATTAATGAAATTATTTCTGAAACAAAAACAACTCAAGTTTTGGGTTTGATGTGCCGTTCTCTAAAAAGCAGCATTAGTAATTTTTAAATTATAAAGCTAAATTTGGAATTAAAAAGTAGTGTAAAGGTTGAACAAATAAGCGAAAAAGAATATAAGGTTATTGTTCCAAAATTGGAAGTAATTAGTGTTGAACTTTCAAAAGATAATCCTTATGATTTTATATGATAGTCATGGAGAGTTATTAAGTGGAACTACAGAAGATATTGATACTGGGAAATTGGTCGCTAACCAACTTTCTAGTGATAAACAAGCAGAGTATTTAGATAAATTTAAGAGTGAAATTAAAGAATCTGCAATCAATTATTATAAAACAATATTTTTCTTCAATGGATTCTGAAGTAAAAGTAACTATAGAATTTACAGAATAATTTTTGAAATACAAAACCCTGACCATCTCTGGTCAGGGGTTTGTGTGATTCTATAATTTTTAGGGTTGATGAAATTTTTTCCACCAACCCTATTTTAGTGTATACAAAAAGGCCAACATCCATTATATTAAAAGCGCTGAAACCTAAAACAAAAGAATGATGACCATATGAACAATATACTAGAAGCTACACTACAAATCAAAGATGCACACAATGAAGGTGTTACATTCCATTTCTTAGAGAATATTAAAGAAGTATTGCGTGATGAGGTGGGAAAGTAACTGGTGTAAAGGTTATTACAATGGAACTTGGTGAATCAGATGAAAGTGGAAGAAGATCAACGCATGAAGTGGCAGGTAGTGAACATATTATTCCATGTGACCTTGTCGTTGCAGCAATTGAACAAAAGTAGACTTTAGTGTTCTAGATGAAAGGTAAAAATTTGACTTTCGGTCAACATCAGAATACAATAGAAATGAACTAATAACAGGGGATGCATATTTAGGTCCTCAATCTATCGCAACCGCAATTAAAGGCGGGTGAGAAGTTGCGACAGAAGTACATGAATCGTTTAAAGAAAACACATAAATAACTTGTGGTGCCTTTCGTTTTTTTACTGGGAAAATTAAGGAACTATAGTTATAAATCCTTAAAGATATTAATATATTAACATGCGTATATTTATGGGAAGAAGGTTATGTCATCTATAGTTGTACTTCTGACGATAAGGTTGTTCGTGTACCAAAGGAAATTAAAGGTAAACCTGTTATCGCAATTGGAGAACGTGGTCTTGCGAACTTGAAACATTGTGAGGCAATCGTTTTACCAGATACAGTACGATATATTGGAAAAGGTGCGTTTACGATTGACAATAAGTTAAAGTATGTCCACTTTGGTAAGTCAATAGAAACAGTAGAAGATGATGTTTTCAACTCTGACAGTTCATTAGAATCAGTTGTATTCCCAGAAGGAACAAAGAGTATTGGAACATTAGTATTCTGAGGACATCATCAATTAAATCTATTACAATTCCAGCAAGTGTAACAGAAATTACAGAATACTTCTATTTTGTGGATAACTGTAACCCAGATGTAGAAATCCATACACCTAAGGGATCAAAGGCAGAAGAAGTAGCTAAAGCAATGCAACTTAAAGTAGTAAATGACTAAAGGGGAATAGTATGAACAAAAAATTACTATCAGGCTTAGGGACTGACCCCAAAAAGTGAGAATTTAATAAAAACACCCTAGGGCTACCGTCTTCGGTATCCAACCGGAGACAGGTAGTCCAATTTTTGTTGGATTCTTTTTTCATTAGGTTCTTCATCAACACTATTTGACAAAGAGCCAAAAGAATCAGGTGATAAACCTGATTCTTTTTTTGTTTGTAAATTCTCACCGAGATTACATGATACCGAAGAAACGAGCTGCGATACCAACTACAAAGAGGGCAAGAATGATTGTGATTGGAGATACTTTTTTCTTAAGCAACCACATGCAAAGGAAAGTAAGGAGAAGTCCCATCAATCCTGGGATCAATGAGTTCAACTGTCCTTGAAGGGTTTGTGGTTGAACGCTATCCAAGCTCAATCCGCTAAGTGCTTGACCAAGAATTCCCTTCAATTCTCCACCTGTAACAGGACCTTCTGGGAAGACGATGTAGGCACCTTCTGACAATTGTTTACCTGGAAGGTTGATAGTGAAAGTTGATGGATACCCAACGTTGTACAAGAACGGCAAGGATGAACATACCAAGGATAGAAGCTCCTTTAGTGATGTCTTTCAAGATACCACCAGACATGTCTTTGGTGATTTCAGATCCAGCCTTGTAACCAAACTCTTGTGTATACCATAGGAAAGACATACGGATTGCATTCCATCCAAAGAAGAAGAGAAGTGGTCCAACGATATTACCAGTTGCAGCAAGTGATGCACCAAGGGCACCAAGGATCGGACGAACTGTAAACCAGAAGACTGGGTCACCGATACCAGCAAGAGGTACCCATCATACCAATCTTAACACCTTGGATAGCAGCGTCATCGATGTCAGTACCGTTAGCGCGTTCTTCTTCAAGTGCAAGAGTAACCCCCATGATTGGAGCAGCTACGTATGGGTGAGTGTTGAAGAACTCAAGGTGACGCTCAAGAGCAGCAGCCTGGTCTTCTTTTTTAGTGTAAAGTTTCTTGATAGCTGGGATCAAGGAGTAAGCCCAACCCAAGTTTTGCATACGTTCGTGGTTCCAAGAACCTTGAAGGAATTGTGAACGCCACCAAACTTTTTGGCGATCTGATTTTGATAATTGAATTTTTTCAGCCATGATTGTTCCCCTTTCTAGTAGTCTTCTAGGATATCACCGATTGGATCGTTAGAAGTTGCAGCTCCTCCGCCACCGTTTCCACCTTGTTTAGAAAGATTGAGATAGATGAAGGCAAGGGCAACACCGATGACACCAAGGGCAATCAAAGTCAATTGAGAGATTGCTGCAAGAGCAAAACCGATAGCGAAGAATTACCATACTTTACGAGTAGCCATCATGTTGATAACCAAAGCGTAACCAACGGCAACGACCATGGCACCACCAACAGCCATACCACCTTTAAGCCATTCAGGCATAAGGTTCAATACGCTTTGAACGGCTTCAGTTGGCATTGCAAGCAAGAGTGCAGCTGGGATAGCAATACGTAGACCTTGAAGAGCAAGGGCAAAGTAGTGAGCACGCTCAACAGCTGCAATGTTCCCTTCTTTAGCAGCAGCGTCTGCAGTGTGAACCAAACCAACTGAGATTGTACGAACGATCATAGTCAAGAAAAGACCAGCTACGGCAAGAGGGATAGCAGTTGCAGTTGCGACTGCGATACCTTCAGTAGTAAAGTTACCACCCTTTGATCATGATGATTGCAGCAGCAACAGAGCAGCAAGAGCCGCGTCAGGAGCAACGGCTGCTCCAATGTTTGCCCAACCAAGAGCGATCATTTGAAGTGATCCACCAAGCATAACCCCTGCTTCGAGGTTACCAGTTACAAGACCGATAAGGGTACATGCTACGATTGGTTGATGGAATTGGAATTGGTCGAGGATACCTTCAAGACCTGCGAAGAAGGCAACAACTACAACCAAGATAGCAGAAATGAATGAAATATCTGACATGGTTTTATTCCTTTTCTATTTAGTTTTAATTATTGAACGTTAGCTTTGCTAATCAAGTCAAACAAATCTTTTTTAGTGTCGTTTGGTACTTTACGTACGTCAAATTCAACACCAAGGTCACGCATTTTTTCAAATGTAGCAACGTCGTCTTTGTCCATAGACAATACGTTGTTGACCATTGTTTTACCAGTTGAGTGAGCCATTGATCCAACGTTAAGAGTCTTGATTGGCACACCGCCTTCGATAGCACGAAGGGCATCTTGAGGTGTTTCAAACAAGATGAGGGCGTGTGTCTCACCAAAACGAGGGTCTTTTGCGACCTCAATCAATTTTTGGATTGGAACAACGTTAGCCTTCACTCCGTTAGGAGCCGCTTGTTTGATCAATTCTTTACGAAGGTCGTCGTTAGCTACGTTATCTGAAGCAACGATGATACGGTTAGCTTTTGAATCTGGTGTCCAAGCAGTTGCGACTTGCCCGTGAAGAAGACGTGTGTCAAGACGAGCAAGATTGATTTTCAATTTACCGTCTCCGATAACTGTTCCTTCTGGGATAGCAGCTTGGGCTACAGGAGCAGCTGCAGCAGTTGCAACTTCCTCAGCTGGATTTAGCTCTTCTGGAAGAGCCTTGATGCCATCTTTGGCTTCTTTAATGATGTTCGCAGCGACTTTATCCACTCCAGCATTCGCGTCCATAAGACGCTCTGTGTAGGCTTGGATCAACATCGGCAAGTTAAGTCCTGTGATGATGGCAAATTTACGCTCAGGATTTTCTCCCATTACGCGACTAGCTTGGTTAAATGGAGATCCACTCCAAAGGTCAGCCAAGACTAGAACCTCATCTTCTGCGTCAAATGCAGCCACAGCATTGTTGAACTTGGCGTATAAATCATCTGGACCTTCGTTTGGCATAAAGGTTACAACTTGAACCTTTTCTTGTTCACCAAAGATCATAGATCCTGACTGATGAATACCCGCAGCAAATTCACCGTGGCTCGCAATAATGATTCCGATACTCATTATTGTCATTCCTCCTTATAAAATGTTTGACTTGTAGTTTAAGAAAACTTTAAGACTCCTTAAGTATAAATCGATTTCAGAAAAATCAACTAATTATAATAAAGAGTGAAAAATCTCAAATTTCAATTTTTTACAAATATTGATATATCAACTTTTTATAAAATCGTCTATAAAATGGTAAAAATTTAATATAAAAAAAGTGGTAGTGCAGAAGTGGACCAACCAAATCTCGGTAACTTAGTTCCAGCTATCTTTACTTCACTCAACCATTGGATGCTGAAAGAATGTGGATAGAAAAAAATGACGTTTTCTTTAATGGTGTTATTGAGCATTTAAAAAGAACTTTAAGTTCGATTAGTTGCTATGCCAAAATTTTTATTGCTAAAAACGAGGTGGGGTCTACTGTCCCTACCTCGTTTTATTATTTATTATTTATCTTAATGAGTAAAGTCTAGAACCATGCGACCTTGGATGGTACCAGCAGCCATTTCATCAAAGACAGCAATGGCATCTTCGACAGGCTGTTTTTGAACAACTGGAACAACGAGACCTTCAGCACCAAATTGGAAAGCTTCTTCCAAATCTTTACGTGTACCAACAAGGGAACCGATGACCTGAATACCGTCAAGAACTGTTTTGACGATGCTAAGGTCCATCATTTCAGATGGGAGACCGACAGCTACTACATGACCGCCTGCACGAACAGAGTCCACTGCTTGGTTGAAGGCAACTTTTGATACAGCTGTTACGACAGCTGAGTGAGCGCCACCGTTTGTTTTTTCCTTGATAAGGCCTGGAACATCTTCGACTTCAAGACCATTAATCACGATATCAGCACCAACTTCTTTAGCTAGAGCAAGTTTATCGTTGTTAATATCTACTGCGATAACGTGAGCGTTGAATACTTTTTAGCGTATTGGACGGTACCAAAGTTACCAAAGGTATCCAGCACCATAGAGGACAACCCATTGTACCTGGTTCAACTTTTGCTTCTTTTATAGCCTTGTAGGTAGTAACACCGGCACAAGTGATAGAAGAAGCTTGGGCTGGATCGAGCCCTTCTGGAACCTTAACAGCATAATCTGCAGTTACGATACATTGTTCAGCCATACCGCCGTCAACTGAGTAGCCAGCATTTTTCACTGTGCGGCAAAGAGTTTCGCGCCCAGTTGTACAGTATTCACACATACCACAGCCTTCAAAGAACCAAGCAACGCTGACACGGTCGCCAACTTTTAGGCTCTTAACATCAGGGGCGATTTCTTTTACGATACCGATCCCTTCGTGACCGAGAACACGTCCTGGAACTTTTCCAAAGTCACCATGGGCAACGTGGAGGTCTGTGTGGCAAACACCACAGTACTCAACTTCTACAAGAGCTTCCCCAGTTTCGAGCGGACGGAGTACTTTTTCTTCAATAGCAACACCAGTGCTTTCTGGATTTACAACAACAGCTTTCATAGCTATCCTCCTTGATTAGTCGTTGAGGTGCAGAGGAAAAGGGGCTTGGCTTGAGAGGTTTTCAAGTGAAGTCGAATTTGAACCGCCTTCTTATTTACTTATATGTGAAGTATATCACGATATTTACTATAGTACAATAGTTTTGAGGTGAAAAACTATGTAATCGCTTAACCGGTTGATAAGACTGTGAAAAATTGAACAAATAAGATTGATGCATTGGCGAGTAAATACCTATAAACGCTAGAAAAGTTGACTTTATATCAGCCTCTTAAGGTTTTTCAGCAAATTTTCTGAGTTTCTTCTCGAGGGGATTTTGGTATAATATAGAAAGCAATTGATCTTTCTAGTAAGAGAATTTAGAGTGAGAGGTATCTATGTCCCCTTCTATTCAGTTATTGAAAAACCGTTATTTAAAAAATATAAAAGAAAATCCAAATCTCTATATTGGGATTGAGTTGGAGTTTCCTATCGTACATGTAGATGGACAAGCTACCGATATTGAAGTCAGTAAGGATTTGATGTGCTTTTTGGTGGATGCTCTCGGTCTGGAAGTTGAAAAGGAAGACCAGGATGGCAATCCAATTCAACTTGTAGAACCGATCAGTCAAGACCGGATTTTGTTTGAGGTTTCCTACACGACCTTGGAGTTTGCCTTTGGCAGAGCCCAGAAAATCCAAGAGGTCCAAGGACGATTTCAAGCTTATATGAAGGTTATTCAGGAAAAACTAGGCGAAAAGGATCATGCTATCCAGGGCTGGGGGATTCATCCAAGCTGGGATCAGAATGACAATCGCCCTGTGGCTTATCCACGCTACCAGATGCTGATGGCTTATCTGCAGATGGGAAGTCGCCAAGAGAGTGCTGATTTGTATGACTTTCCCCAATATGGAGCCTTTATCTGTGGGAGTCAAGTTCAGTTGGACGTATCGACTGCTAACTACCTACGTGTCATCAATGCTTTCACTCAGCTTGAGGCAGCCAAAGCTTTCTTATTTGCCAATTCTGAGTTTTCAGGAGCAGACTGGGATACTCAGATTTCACGAGATATCTTTTGGGAAGACTCCATGCATGGGATTTATCCAGAGAATGTTGGTGTCAATGCCAGACTCTTCAAAGATGAGGATGATTTCTTTGATTATCTCGACCGCTCTGCGATTTTTACAGCAGAACGAGATGGGGAAACCTACTATTTTTCTCCGATTCGGGCTAGAGATTACCTAGCTACTGAGGAAGTTTCGGCCTATACTCTAAATGGAAAAGAAACTCTGCTTGTTCCTCAAGAGAAGGATTTTCAAACGCACCGTAGTTACCAATATCAAGACCTAACAACTCGAGGGACGGTTGAATTCCGTAGTGTTTGTACGCAACCCCTAGACCGAACCTTTGCTTCGGCAGCCTTTCATCTAGGTTTGTTGGTAAATCTAGACAAGCTTGAAACATACCCTAGAAACAGCACCTTTTCTTTGAGAGATTTGGTCGTGACTACAAATCTTTGAGACGTCAGTTTTCTAAGAAACAGCTTTCAGATGAGAGACAGCTGGAATTGTTCAATTCTCAAAAAGATTTGCTAGCTATAGCAGAGCAAGGACTTGAGATGAGAGGGCAGAGTGAAATGAGCTATTTAGAGTCCCTCTGAAAGAAAAATGACTCTATAATTTTTCTTATAAAGGAAGAATTTTCTGAAAAAAATCATGTTATAATGGATGAGACTATAGATAAAGGATAGAGATTTATGACATTAGTTTATCAATCAACGCGTGATGCGAAAAATACCGTAACAGCTAGCCAAGCGATTTTGCAAGGTTTGGCAACAGATGGAGGTTTGTTTACTCCGGTTAGTTATCCAAAGGTAGATTTGGATTTTGACACATTAAAGGACGCTTCTTACCAAGAAGTGGCCAAGCTTGTTTTGTCAGCCTTCTTGGATGACTTTACAGCAGAGGAGTTGGACTACTGTATCACCAACGCCTACGATAGCAAGTTTGATACTCCAGCCATTGCTCCTCTTGTCAAACTTGATGGTCAATACAACTTGGAGCTCTTCCATGGTTCAACCATTGCTTTTAAAGACATGGCCTTGTCTATCTTGCCATACTTTATGACAACGGCAGCTAAGAAACATGGCTTGGAAAACAAGATTGTCATTTTGACAGCGACATCTGGGGACACTGGGAAAGCTGCCATGGCAGGATTTGCGGATGTCCCTGAAACTGAAATTATCGTCTTTTATCCAAAAGACGGTGTCAGCAAGGTGCAAGAATTGCAAATGACCACTCAAACTGGGGACAACACTCATGTTATCGCCATCGATGGAAACTTTGACGATGCTCAAACCAACGTCAAGCATATGTTCAACGATGTGGCCCTTCGTGAGAAATTGGCGGCTAACAAGCTCCAGTTCTCATCAGCCAACTCTATGAATATCGGTCGTTTGGTGCCACAGATTGTCTATTATGTTTATGCCTACGCTCAGCTTGTTAAAACTGGCGAAATTGTGGCTGGTGACAAGGTCAACTTCACCGTACCGACAGGAAACTTTGGAAATATCTTGGCTGCCTTTTACGCTAAGCAAATCGGTCTACCAGTTGGGAAACTGATCTGTGCTTCAAATGACAACAATGTTTTGACAGACTTCTTTAAAACTCGTGTCTATGACAAGAAGCGTGAGTTTAAGGTTACCACTAGTCCGTCTATGGATATCTTGGTATCTTCAAACTTGGAGCGTCTCATTTTCCACCTTTTGGGTAATGATGCGGTTAAGACAGCTGAACTCATGGATGCTTTGAACACTCAAGGTCAATATGAGTTGACAGATTTTGATGCAGAGATTCTTGATCTTTTTGCGGCAGAGTATGCGACAGAAGCGGAAACAGCAGCAGAAATTAAGCGTGTCTACGAGTCAGATTCTTACATTGAGGATCCTCATACAGCAGTTGCTTCAGCAGTTTATAAAAAATACCAAGCAGCAACAGGCGATGTGACTAAGACGGTGATTGCTTCAACAGCTAGTCCGTACAAATTCCCAGTGGTTGCGGTGGAAGCTGTAACTGGACAATCAGGTCTTAGCGACTTTGAAGCCTTTGGCTCAATTACATGAAATCTCAGGAGTAGCAGTGCCACCAGCAGTGGATCCTTGAAACAGCTCCAGTTCGTCACAAGACAACTGTTGCAGCAGCAGAGATGCAGACTGCAGTAGAATCTTATCTAGGACTTTAAAACAGAGGAAGTAAACTCGGTTGGGAAACTAACTGAGTTTCTTTTCATCAGGAGGAAGGATTGTTTAAGAAAAATAAAGACATTCTCAACATAGCTCTGCCAGCCATGGGTGAAAATTTCTTGCAGATGCTCATGGGAATGGTGGATAGTTATCTGGTGGCACATCTGGGTTTAATCGCCATTTCGGGTGTGTCTGTAGCTGGTAACATTATCACCATTTATCAGGCAATTTTTATTGCTCTAGGAGCTGCGATTTCAAGTGTCATTTCCAAAAGTTTGGGACAGAAAGATCAATCTAAACTAGCCTATCATGTGACAGAAGCGCTCAAGATTACTCTGCTACTGAGTTTAGTTTTAGGGGCCTTATCCATCTTTGCAGGACGAGAGATGATTGGTCTTTTGGGGACAGAAGCGGCTGTGGCTGAGAGTAGTGGACTATATCTAGCTTTGGTTGGTGGGACAATCGTCCTCTTGGGCTTGATGACTAGTCTAGGAGCCTTGATTCGCGCTACTCATAATCCGCGTCTTCCTCTCTATGTGAGTCTTTTATCCAATGCCTTGAATATTGTCTTTTCAAGTATCGCTATTTTTATCCTTGATATGGGGATAGCTGGTGTAGCTTGGGGGACCATTCTATCTCGTTTGGTCGGGGTTGTGATTTTGTGGTCACAATTAAAACTTCCATATACGAGACCAAGCTTTGGACTGGATAAAGACTTACTGACCTTGGCTTTACATGCAGCGGGAGAGCGTCTCATGATGCGAGCTGGAGATGTGGTCATTATTGCCTTGGTTGTTTCCTTTGGGACTGAGGCCGTCGCAGGGAATGCTATTGGTGAAGTTTTGACACAGTTTAACTATATGCCTGCCTTTGGAGTCGCCACGGCAACAGTCATGCAGGTAGCTCGAGCAGTTGGGGAAGATGATTGGGCAAGAGTAGACAACTTAAGTAAGCAAACTTTTTGGCTATCTCTCTTTCTCATGTTGCCCTTAACACTTAGTATCTATGCTCTCGGAACGCCCCTAAGTCACCTCTACACCAGTGATCCTGTGGCTATTGAAGCCAGTGTTATGGTGACACTGTTCTCACTACTAGGAACTCCTATGACGACGGGGACAGTCATTTATACAGCTGTCTGGCAGGGGTTGGGAAATGCACGCCTTCCCTTTTATGCGACAAGTATCGGAATGTGGTGTATCCGTATCGGAACAGGGTATCTGATGGGAATTGTTCTTGGTTGGGGCTTGCCTGGTATTTGGGCAGGAACGCTTTTGGATAATGGTTTTCGCTGGTTCTTCCTGCGCTACCGTTATAAGCAATATATCTCTTTGAAAGGATGACATATGAAAAAAATTGGATTTATCTGGGATTTAGATGGGACCTTGTTAGACTCTTACGAGGCTATTTTAGCAGGAATCGAAGAGACCTTTGCTCAGTTTGACATTCCTTATGATAAGGCTGAGGTTCGTGCCTTTATTCTAAAAACTTCCGTTCAAGATCTGTTGGAAAAGGTGGGAGAAGAAAGAGGCTTGGATGCTGATATGCTCAATCAGGTTCGTGCTCAGAGTTTAGCTGAAAAGAATGCTCAAGTGGTTCTGATGCCGGAGGCGCGTGAAATCTTAGCTTGGGCAGACCAGCAAGGGATTGAACAGTTTGTTTATACCCATAAAGGGGACAATGCTTTTACTATTTTGGAGAATTTGGGTTTGGCTCACTATTTCACAGAAATTTTAACCAATCAAAGTGGCTTTTCTCGGAAGCCTAGTCCAGAAGCTGCGATCTATCTTCTAGATAAGTATGAACTAGATCCACAGCAAACTTATTATATCGGTGATCGGACTTTGGATATCGAATTTGCTCAAAATAGTGGGATTCAGAGTATCAATTTTCTTGCCTCTCCTGCAACTTGTAATCAACAGATAGAGCATTTAGAAGACATTAGTTCGCTTTCCTTCTAGAATTTTCTTCAAGAAGAATGTGTCAGCCTGATGACAAGAAACTAACAAACTATTTCAAGTAATGTGATTTGTTACAACGAATGTACAGTTCTGTTAAATAGCCCCAAAAGGGCTTTTTCTATTTTCTTTGTGTTATGATAGACAGGTACTACATTTGAAAAGGAGTTTGATAGTATGAAGAAAAGAATTATTTTAGCATCAACAGTAGCCTTGTCCCTTGCCCCTGTATTGGCAACTCAAGCAGAAGAATTAGTATGGACAGCGCGTAGTGTTGAGCAAATTCAAAACGATGTTACCAAGAGTGAGAATAAAACAAGCTATACGATTCAGTATGGTGATACCTTAAGTACCATTGCCGAAGCTTTGGGAGTGGATGTGACCGTTCTTGCTAACTTGAACAAGATCAGCAATATTGATTTGATCTTCCCTGAGACAGTCCTTACAACAACTGTCAATGAAAAAGAAGAAGTGACAGAGGTTGAAATTCAAACCCCTGATACAGTTCAAGGTGGCGAAGGAACAACTGCAATAGCAGATTTGACAACCAACCAAGTCACTGTAGATGACCAAACTGTACAGGTTGAAGATTTAACTCAACCAGTTGCAGAAACAACTGTAGCTGAGCCAGTGGCAGAAGCAACAACAGAAGCTGTTACAGAAGTTGTAGCACCGGTAGAAGAGTCAGTAGTAGAAGCCACTACTGAAGTTGCAACACCAGCAGAAGGATCTGCAGCAGAAACAACAACAGGAGCCGTTGCAGAAGTTTCAGCACCAGTGGAAGAGCCGGTCGCAGAAACACCTGTAGTGGAAGAAACGACTACAACAGAAGCACCAGTTACAGAGACTCAATCAGCACCATCAACTTATCAAGCTGAAGCAAGCCAAGGTTCATCAGCTACTTATGCAGCACCAGCAGCACCTGATTATGCAAGTATTGCAGCTTCAAAATCAGAAAATGCAGGTTTTCAGCCACAAACGGCTGCCTTTAAAGAAGAAGTAGCAAACTTGTTCGGAATCACATCATTTAGTGGTTACCGTCCAGGAGATAGTGGAGACCATGGAAAAGGACTTGCCATTGACTTTATGGTTCCAGTAAGTTCAGCTCTTGGAGACCAAATTGCAGATTATGCTATCCAAAATATGGCTAGCCGAGGCATCAGCTACATCATCTGGAAACAACGTTTCTATGCACCATACGATAGCAAATACGGACCAGCCTACACTTGAATCCAATGCCAGACCGTGGTAGTGTTACAGAAAACCACTATGACCACGTTCACGTTTCTATGAACTAATGATTAATAAGAAGCTATACATTTAAAAGTGTAGCTTCTTTTTTTGTAAAAAAATAGTATTTATAAGTGAAATAAAATCTAAAACACGCTAGAATGTAAGCGAATACTAAAATCGTGCTAACGATTTTTAAGCATAGAAAGAAAGGATGATAAGGATGACAAACCGATTAAAAACTCCATTTGAGAAAACAAGAGATGATTTTGAACAGGAATTTACTAGAGAAATTGTTGAACTCTTGATTTTTACCCTCCAAAATGTAAATGGAGCAATCTCTTTAAAAGATGGATGCAAGATACCGTTCGTTCATTTTAAAGCTAGTGTCAATGTCGAAACTCAGGACTTTTCTGAACTTGAAGGACGTTTGGAATGGCTCTTGACTCCAGAAGAATTTGAAGAAAAACGATGGGGCTTTAGTTTTGAACCCTACAAAATTCATCGTATTAAATGTCAAAAACGCCCCTTCATGGAGCTAGAGCCTTATATGTCAGAAGTGGCTAACAACTGCTACCGCTTGCTGGAATACCTAGATGACCAATCCACGGACTCTAGGTTAGAGAACTTGATTGAAAGCTATCAAAAACCTGTTATCATTCAAGACGCTCTTGGCGAATTCACCTTAAATAGAGCCTATTCTTGGTTTGAAGGCTTCATCACCTATGAAGGCGGTAAGATTCATGCTATGTTTGATGCGGGTGCAGATGAAAGTCTTCCTCCAAGTTCTTTCGATGATTTAAAGAAATTTATGGGATCTTTCCAAGTTCAAGATGCTCAGATTAAAGACTATATCGTCAAAGAACTGTGGGAAACAGCTCAAGACTGGATTGATTCAGATGAAAATGATGTGGAGTTAACAGAAGAGTATTTTACCAACTCTCTTTTCTTGAGTGAACTCTCTGTTAACGAAGAGGGGCAATTAACTCTCTACTATGATGATCGTGAAGAAATTTTTGCAGGTCATGCCATCGAAGTTGTCATCGATAAAGAGGAGAAATCCTTCGAGCAGATTTGGTAGGTTAGTGCTGGATTTTATTTAGAATATAGAAGTAATAGCCTTTTTGGGATTGAAACCAAGAGGCTATTTTTTTCGGTGTGAGCAAAATAGTTGCGTTTTTAATCTTTATGTATTATACTTGACAAGTCAATTATTGATAAATCAAATATAAAAGAAAGGAGAAAAATACTAAAAATGCATGAATTGCTATACCAGCTCCATTTAACAGATCAGACCATCACTCAACTTTTTGAGAAACAATTGGGAATTAGTTTGACCCGCTATCAAATCCTGCAATTTTTACTGCAACAGTCACCCTGTAACCAGATTGCCGTTCAGGAGAAGTTACAGATTGACCAGGCAGCCTTTGACCCGTCATTTTTAAGATACTGGAGTCAGAGGGCTATGTCAGTCGCAATCGGAATCCAATCAATCAACGAGAAGTCTTAGTTGAATTAAGCCAAGAAGCCAAGAATCAACTCTTGGTCAATCCGCCTAAACATCACTTGCGAGTGAAGGAGCAGATGGAGAACATCTTATCCTCTACTGAGCAGCAAGACCTGACAGCTTTGTTGACAAAACTAGTATTAGGATTAGAAAAAATAGAATTTTAAGGAGAAAACGATGTCAATCATTACTACTATTTTAGCAACCCTTGTTGCCCTCGAACATTTTTTTATATCTTTTATTTGGAGAGTATGGCACGCAATCGGACACAACCAGTCGTGTCTTTAACATGGATAAGGAAGAATTAGGAAGGCCATCAGTAACCTCTCTTTTCAAGAATCAGGGAATTTACAATGCCTTGATTGGTCTATTTCTTCTTTATGGAATCTATTTCTCGCAGAGCCTTGAAATCGTGACAATCTTTTGTTTTATTTGTCATAGGAGCAGCGGCTTATGGTGCCTTAACAGCAGATAAAAAAATCATTCTAAAGCAAAAGTGTACTAGCTATTTTAGCCTTCTTGAGTATCCTTTTCTTGAAATAAAAAAGGCCAGCATCTAGTGCTGGTTTTTGCTAACATATGTTTTTCTATCCTTTTTTATGTTTACGTTCAAGAAGTCTCTGATAAAAGAAGATTTGACAACTGTAGACATAAGGATAGATGGAGATACCCGCAATCCCAAAGCTAATCCAAATAAGGAAATACCAAGGGAACAACTGTAAGTCAAGGACGAAGCGTTGGAATTTATAGCCCTTCATGAGGAAGCGACTGGTTTCAAGGATCCGACTTGGCTTAGCTATCCCAATTGCAAGGGTATCACAAAGGAGTAGTTCAACTTGCGAATATGCATAATACTGTGGAAGATAAATAATGGTGCCCAGAATCATCAACAAGACGCTTCCAAAGAAGTATAGCGCAAAAGTAAGGAGAAACTGTTCAGTATCTGTACTCGAGAGGTCAACTGCTGGAAATTCAGGGTGCAATTCCATAAATTTACGGGCCATTAGGCTACTGTAAAAGAGACAGTAGACTCCAAGAAGATTAGGTAGACTCCATAAAAAGAGGTAGAAGCGTTTGAGCAAGAGCGTCAGGAAAGTCTGACTAAAGAGACGGTTGTCTAATAAAGACAAACTACCCTTGAAGGAAAGCTCTGTTTGAGGCACTCTAAAGAGATTGATGCTTGTAAAGAGGGCGCCAGCTAGGATAATCGAGCCTGTAAAACCAAGTGCCAAGGGAAAAAGCGATGACTGGATCAAGGTTATCAGAAAACTGAGGAAGGATTGCTCAAGAATTCCTTCGTCAATTAGAGATAGAGGGCTTATAAAACTAGTTAAAATTAGGAGAAGACTTGGCAGTAGAAAGACAAGTAAAAGACGAGGATGTTCGCTTTGAAAGTGTCTAGCTTGCTGACGAACTTCTTTTAAATCAATTTTTTGGTATTTCATTCTTTCATTATATCATAGTTCGTGACAGTTCCCGTTTTTTTTGATAGAATCATACAGTATGCCCTTGGGCACAAAGTAAGAACTGGGACTGTTTTTCCCAGCTTCGGAGGTAAAAAATGTCAGATTCACCAATCAAATATCGTTTAATTAAAAAAGAAAAACACACTGGAGCTCGTCTGGGTGAGATTATCACGCCACACGGAACCTTCCCAACTCCTATGTTTATGCCAGTTGGGACCCAAGCAACGGTCAAAACCCAATCACCAGAAGAGTTGAAAGAGATGGGGTCAGGAATTATCCTATCTAATACTTATCACTTGTGGCTACGTCCTGGAGATGAGTTGATTGCTCGAGCAGGTGGGCTTCATAAGTTCATGAACTGGGACCAGCCTATCTTGACAGATAGTGGAGGTTTTCAAGTTTATTCCCTAGCAGATAGTCGTAATATCACAGAGGAAGGTGTGACTTTCAAAAACCACCTCAATGGTTCCAAGATGTTCCTTTCACCTGAAAAAGCCATCTCTATCCAGAACAATCTAGGCTCAGATATCATGATGTCCTTTGATGAGTGCCCTCAATTTTATCAACCTTATGATTATGTGAAAAAATCAATCGAACGGACCAGCCGTTGGGCTGAGCGTGGGTTAAATGCTCACCGTCGTCCGCATGACCAAGGTTTATTTGGGATTGTGCAAGGGGCAGGATTTGAAGATCTTCGTCGTCAGTCAGCTCAGGATCTTGTCAGCATGGACTTCCCAGGCTACTCTATCGGTGGACTAGCAGTTGGAGAAACTCACGAAGAGATGAACGCAGTTTTGGACTTCACCACTCAACTCCTTCCTGAGAATAAACCTCGCTACTTGATGGGAGTGGGAGCGCCAGATAGCTTGATTGATGGGGTGATTCGTGGGGTCGATATGTTTGACTGTGTCTTGCCGACTCGTATCGCTCGTAACGGTACTTGTATGACTAGCCAAGGACGTTTGGTTGTCAAGAATGCCCAGTTCGCTGAGGACTTTACACCACTTGATCCTGAGTGCGATTGCTACACATGTAAGAACTATACACGTGCTTATCTTCGTCACTTGCTCGATACCGATGAAACCTTTGGTATCCGCTTGACCAGTTACCATAACCTCTACTTCTTGCTCAACCTTATGAAGCAGGTTCGTCAAGCAATTATGGATGACAATCTCTTGGAATTCCGTGAGCATTTTGTTGAAAAATATGGCTACAATAAATCAGGTCGTAATTTCTAAGATTATCAATCCAAAGCTCGAATCCTAAGTTTTCTCTTAGGATTTTTTTCTTCTTTTTGATAAAATAAAGGTAATATGGAATGAACATTAGATGGTTTTTACTACTCTAATGAACGGAGAATAAACTCGTATGCGTATAAAATGGTTTTTCCTTGATTAGGATTACAGGCTTTACTCTTGGTACTCTTGTACCATTTTTTTCAGACGGTTTTTTTCCAGGAGGTTTCTTTTGAGGGTTGACGTCTTCTTCACCTTTTCAGGTTTTTCTAATTACGTCACTCCTGTTAGAAGAATTTGGACAAAAAGGTAAGATTGATATTCTAGGATTTTTCAGGAGACGTTTTTATCGGATTTTCCCTCCAGTCGTCTTGATGATCCTCGTCGTTATGCCCTTTACTTTCTTGGTTCGCCAAGATTATATAGCCGGGATTGGTGGTCAGATTGCTGGTGTCCTTGGTTTTATGACTAACTTCTATGAAATGTTAACAGGAGGAAGTTATGAATCTCAGTTCATCCCCCATCTCTTTGTTCATAACTGGAGTTTAGCGGTTGAAGTTCATTACTATATCTTGTGGGGCTTGGCAGTTTGGTTCTTGTCCAAGCGGGTAAAATCATCTGGACAATTAAGAGGGCTAGTCTTTCTTCTATCATCAGCTGTCTTTATCATCGGTTTTCTTTCAATGTTTATCGGTAGCTTTATCGTTTCTTCCTACTCGACGCTCTACTTTTCAAGTTTAACTCATGTTTATCCGTTCTTCCTAGGTAGTGTCCTAGCTACCTTGATAGGGGTCCGTCATACGACACCTCTTCTCAAACGTTTGAATCAAACCTTGGACTTGAAACAGACCTTGTTAGTTTTTTCAGCTGGTCTCGGAGTTTTACTCTTATTGACCTTCTTCGTGAAATTCAATTATCTCTTTGCCTACTTGCTTGGCTTCTTGTTGGCAAGTTTAGCTGCTCTTTTGATGATCGTTGCAGCACGACTTTTGCATGAGAAAACTCCGACGATTGAAGAGCCAAAGGTAATTAGCTTCTTAGCTGACACCAGCTATGCCGTTTATCTTTTCCACTGGCCGTTTTATATCATTTTCTCTCAGTTGATGAGCAATCTACCAGCTGTGATTCTCACCACTATCTTCTCTTATCTCTTTGCAAGCCTTTCTTTCTATGTGATTGAACCTTTCATTGCAGGGAAGAACAGTAGCTTATTGCAAACGGTAAAAGCAATTCCGCATATTCAACCAATCTTTGCGGGTAGCGTCGGTTTCCTTAGCTTGCTGACACTGATTGTGATGCTTATTGCTCCCCAAGTAGGCGCTTTTGAAACGGATTTGATGGTAAATGGCCTCAATCAAGCTCAAACCGATATTACCCGTACAAAAACCATGGCGGATCAAGCAGAAGCAAGTCGCTACAATATTGCCGATGGTGTATCCATCATCGGAGATTCTGTAACCTTGCGTGCAACACCTGGACTAAAAGAGGTTCTACCAGACGCTCAGACAGATGGTCAAGTAAGCAGAAATACCAAGCAAGCCAATGCTATTATGCTCAACCACAGTCAGAATAAAGTCCTCCCCAAAATAGTCGTTATTGCTACTGGAGTGAATAACCCTGAGGATTATAAGGCTGATATTGATTCTTTGATAACAAATCTACCTATAGCATCAGCTTGTACTTGTGACACCTTATGAAGGGGACAAAACTCAAGCAACTCAGCCTTATGTAGAACAGTATGCTAGCTATGTGCGTGAAGTAGCTCAAAAGTATCCTTACATTGAGGTTGCAGACTGGAATCAGGTGTCTAAAGATCATCCAGACATCTGGAAAGGAACGGACCAGGTTCACTTTGGAAGTGATAATACCAAACTAGAAGAGGGAGCTAAGCTCTACGCAGAAACGATAGCATCAGCTATCAAAGTGCCCTAGCAGATAAGCCTGTGAAGTCAAAATAATATTTAAAAAAAGTAGAGATGACTGTTCTCTACTTTTTTTCTTTTTAGAAAGTATTTCTTAGAAGCTCAATCATTCTCTAAGTTTATCTCTTTAACCTATGCCAATATCCTCTTGCTCTAGGTTGCTAGGTTTTTGAGCAGTTTGGTCCAAACTATGACTGATTTCTAGTCTGTAGTTTTTATGGAGAAACACGTCTTGATTGGGAAAGATTTGCCAAATTGTCAGAATTATGAGAAAATAGGTGCAGTTTACAAATGGAGGGAATGCAATGAGAGAAGATATCAAAATCAATGATCGTGCTTTAGCATTAGGGGATCAAATCATTGACAAGCTAGAAAAAGTTTACGATACAGATGTGGAACTAGATGTCTATAATCTTGGCTTGATTTACGAGATTCATTTGGACGAGGCTGGTCTTTGTACAATTGTCATGACCTTCACCGATACTGCCTGTGACTGTGCAGAAAGTTTACCCATCGAAATCGTGGCAGGCTTGAAACAGATTGAAGGGATTGAAGATGTCAGGGTTGAAGTTACCTGGTCGCCTGCCTGGAAGATTACACGAATCAGTCGCTATGGTCGCATAGCGCTTGGTCTACCACCACGCTAAAATACAAGAGCTCTCTGCTAATAAACAGAGAGCTGTTTTGTTATTAGATTCCTCTAACTGCGAAATAGTGTCCACTTGAATTTGCAAAGTTAAAGTTAGGGAAAGGTTGAGTATTGATCGGACTAGTGGTATCAGTCACTGCAGCTAGGCGCTCGTGAAGGGCGTGAAGGTCTACTGACTCAAAGAGTAGGCTTGGCTTCATATCGATTACTTCTGGCGATACCTGACGAATAAAGTCTTTGGCGTAGACAGTGAAAGTCAGCGTACTGTCAGTGTGAGGTTTCATCTCAAAAGTTTCAAATCCCATTATTTCTGATTGATTAAAAACTTCAAATCCAATGGCAGACCAAAAGTCTCTCTCCATTGCTACATCATCTACGTAGTGCATAATTCCTGTATTTTGTGAAAACATTGTTTCTCCTTTATAATCATAGTTAGAGCAATTATCTTACACATTTCACGAGATAAGACAAAGGATTAGAAAAAGCAGTCCTTTAGTTACTGCTTTTAGTTACTGCTTTTAGTTACTGCTTTTTAGTTACTGCTTATTTTTCTAATTATTTTTTACCAGATTGTTCCATATTCCAGAAGTCTGTAACGGCACCACGTGATGCAGAAGATACGGTGTGGGCATACTTACCAAGGACACCACGGCTATAGAGTGGTGGCAAGGTTGTTTCTGCCTTGCGTTTTTCAAGTTCTTCATCGGAAACGGCCATGGAAATTTCTTTTGTATCTTGGTCGACAGTGACGATATCGCCTGTACGGAGATAGGCAATTGGTCCACCATCCTGAGCTTCAGGAGCGATATGTCCAACAACCAATCCATAAGTACCACCAGAGAAGCGTCCGTCTGTCAAGAGGGCAACCTTGTCTCCTTGTCCCTTACCAACGATCATTGATGAAAGTGATAGCATCTCAGGCATACCAGGACCACCCTTAGGTCCAACGAAACGAACAACGACAACATCGCCATCAACGATTTCATCTGACAAGACAGCTTGGATAGCATCTTCTTCTGAGTCAAAGACCTTAGCTGGACCAACGTGACGACGAACCTTAACACCTGACACCTTGGCAACTGCACCGTCAGGAGCAAGATTACCGTTCAAGATAATAAGCGGACCGTCTGCACGTTTTGGATTTTCAAGTGGCATGATGACTTTTTGACCTGGTGTGAGGTCTGCAAAGTCAGCTAAGTTTTCAGCGACAGTCTTACCAGTACATGTGATACGGTCTCCGTGAAGGAATCCATTTGCTAGCAAGTACTTCATAACCGCAGGCACACCACCAACTTCGTAAAGGTCTTGGAAGACATACTGACCAGAAGGTTTCAAGTCAGCTAAGTGAGGTACACGTTCTTGGATTGTATTGAAGTCCTCAAGTGACAAGTCAACGTTAGCTGCGTGGGCAATAGCAAGCAAGTGAAGAGTGGCATTTGTAGAACCACCGAGAGCCATTGTCACTGTAATGGCATCTTCAAAGGCTTCACGAGTCAAGATATCAGACGGTTTGAGACCGAGCTCCAGCATCTTAACAACAGCACGTCCAGCTGCTTCTATGTCTTCTTTCTTATCAGCAGATTCTGCTGGGTGAGAAGAAGAACCTGGCAAGCTCATCCCCAAAACTTCGATAGCAGTCGCCATAGTATTGGCAGTATACATACCACCACAACCACCAGGCCCAGGGCAAGCATTACATTCGAGACGTTTCACGTCTTCCGCTGTCATATCACCGTGGTTCCATTTACCGATTCCTTCAAATACAGAAACCAAGTCGATGTCTTTGCCATCCAGTTTTCCAGGGGCGATAGTACCACCGTAAGCGAAAATAGCTGGGATATTCATATTGGCAATGGCAATCATGGAACCAGGCATGTTCTTGTCACAGCCACCGATAGCCACAAAGGCATCCACGTTGTGACCACCCATAGCAGCTTCGATAGAATCCGCAATGATATCACGTGACGTTAGAGAGAAGCGCATACCAGGCGTTCCCATGGCAATCCCGTCTGCTACCGTAATGGTTCCAAATTGAACCGGCCAAGCACCAGCAGATTTGACACCTTCTTTTGCAAGCTTACCGAAGTCATGCAAGTGGATATTACATGGTGTATTTTTCTGCCCAAGTCGAAATGACTCCCACAATTGGTGTTTCAAAGTCCTTATCTGTCATACCAGTCGCACGAAGCATGGCACGGTTTGGTGATTTAACCATGCTGTCATAAATGCTACTGCGGTGACGTTTATCTAATTCTGTCATTAAGTTCCCTCCCATTTCAGTTTTTACCATTATAGCACATTTTAAAAGCAATGAACAGAAGAAAATTCTTGAATTTTCAGACAATTCAAACCATTGAAATCTTCTTAAAAAGATTGCATATTTTTTTGTTGACATTTAAAATTAAAGTGATATCATTTAGATATCAAACACAGGAGGTCATTCTGATGACTGAAAAACTAATCAATTCAAAACCAAATGGTGTAGTAGCATTGGTGCTCATTGAGTTGGCACTCGTACTTGGTTTCCTTATATTTATAATGGGTGCTGGTTCGGAAAATATTTTTGGAATTATTATCGGGCTTTTATTAATCTTAATTTCAGCACTAGCTCATGCTGGTTTAAAAGTTGTCAAACCTCAGGAAGCACTGGTTTTGACCCTCTTTGGTAACTATACTGGGACCATCAAAGAACCTGGTTTTTACTTTGTCAATCCCTTCAGCATAGCGGTCAATCCTGCAAACCACACTCGACTCGGACAAAGTGGTGACGTTAGCACGAAATCCCCTTTTTCAGGGATGAAATCATCAAATGGCAATGATGTAAATCTTGAAATTGGCAAGAAACAGATTTCTCTCAAAGTTATGACCTTGAGTAATTCTCGTCAAAAGATTAACGATTGCTTAGGTAATCCTGTTGAAATCGGAATCGCGGTAACTTGGAGAGTTGTTGATACAGCCAAAGCAGTCTTTAACGTAGATAACTATAAAGAATATCTCTCATTGCAGTGTGATAGCGCCCTTCGTAATATTGTCCGCATCTATCCTTATGATGTGTCTCCGAATGTGGATACTACAGGTGATGGGCAAGCCGATGAAGGAAGCCTCCGTGGTTCTAGTGAGATTGTAGCTAGTCGCATTCGTGAGGAAATTCAAAGTCGTGTAGAGGACGCTGGTTTGGAAATCCTTGAAGCACGTATTACTTACCTAGCTTATGCACCGGAAATTGCAGCTGTCATGCTTCAACGCCAACAAGCATCTGCCATTATTGATGCACGTAAGATGATTGTAGATGGTGCTGTAGGAATGGTTGAAATGGCACTAGAACGGCTCAATGAAGGGGAATTGGTAGAGCTTGACGAAGAACGAAAAGCTGCCATGGTTTCAAATCTCCTTGTCGTACTCTGTGGCAATCATGATGCACAACCAATTGTCAATACAGGAAGCCTTTATTAGAAATGGCAGAAGCTAAAAAAAAGCAAATCCCCCTTCGACTCTCGAATAAGTTATATGCTGCACTCGCATCATGGGCAGAAGATGACTTCCGATCAGTCAATGGGCAAATCGAATATCTTCTCACCGAATGCGTCAAACAACGGAAAAAAAGACGGGAAATACGTCTCAGAGACCATTGATGAACCATTCGAGATTGAAATTTAATCTATTTTCCTATCCAGAACCTTGGATAGGAAATTTTTTTAATCTTTTTTTGTCAAGTAACTTTACTTTACAAAAAAGTTTTGATATACTATTAAAGTTGATGAAAATCAAACCTAACTGAATTATATCTTAAAAGGAGAAAAACAAAATGGCAGTACCTGCACGTCGCACTTCAAAAGCGAAGAAAAACAAACGTCGTACACACTACAAAGTAACAGCTCCATCTGTAAACTTTGACGAAACTACTGGAGATTACTCACGTTCTCACCGTGTATCACTTAAAGGATACTACAAAGGACGTAAGATCGCTAAAGCTGCATCAGCTGAATAATAGAAGGGAGATACCATGCGCGTAAATATTACACTTGAACACAAAGAATCTGGTGAACGCTTGTACCTTACTTCTAAAAACAAACGTAACACTCCAGACCGTCTTCAATTGAAGAAATACTCACCAAAACTTCGCAAACACGTTGTGTTTACAGAAGTGAAGTAAGCATTCAATACGAATCAATACATAAGAAAAACGCTCATTCTGTACTGACCCCAAAAAGTTAGACAATTAATTTATTCAAAGGATTTAGTTCTGTATTGTACAGGACTAAGTCCTTTTCTACCATTTGTCAAGTATATCAAGGTATTTGATGAAAAATAGTTTGATTTCCATAGTCAAACTAAGGAAATTGTCTTTTTCTGAACTAAAGTTTAGTGAAAAAAGTGTACACTAAATCAACACCTTATCTGGTGATTTTTTTGATAAGGCGTTACAATAATATGGCATAAACAATTTTACCGATTTTGGGTAGAAGTATAATCATAAAGTTTGTTATGCGTTATGAGGTAATACATTGTTCTAATGAGACGATGTATAGAGGCAATCGTGTGTGGTTTAGTTGAAGTCACTTGCGATTGTCTTTTCCGTTTCTCATAGAAGTCTGCGATATGACAAGGATTGGTATGGCTAGCTGAAGCTATGTTATGAATGCACTTAAAAAGAATCTTTCTGGCATAGGGATTCCCACGTTTAGTGATATGTTCCTTAGCTAGAAAATTTCCAGATTCATAGTGTCTGAGGTCAATACCGATAAAAGCATTGATTTGATTGGCAGAGTGAAATCGACGAATGTCACCAAGTTCGCCAATAATACTTGTCGCTGTGGTTTCGGCTATTCCAGGAATAGAGAGAAGAATCTCGTATTCTGGCAAAGATTGAGCTAATGTTACCATCTCCTCTAAAACACCTTGTCTGTGTTCCGAAAGCCTAAGTAACTCCCCTGCATAGTATTTGACCTCTTCTATCACTGGAGAGGTTTTCTTAACCGCACAATAAGACTGATTAGCTAGTTTTGTAAGCTTATCTACTAAGTAAGTCACACGTTTTTCAGAGATGCGTTTTGCCGTAGACTGACGGATGATAGCTGTTAATGTGGCGTCATCTGACTCCAGTACAAAACTATTACATGGAAAAGTCATGACCAAGTTCCAATATTGTTCCCCAGTTGGTGCCGACAATATGTTTTCCAATTCAGGAAAAGTGACCTGTAAAACCTTGTGCAGACGGTTTTTAGCGCAGACGATATCCTCAGTAAGATTCTGATAGAAACGGCTGAGATCGCGTAATTCTTGATAAAGCGCTTCTTGGACATAGCTTGGTTTACGATTGAGGATGAACTGAGACGCAGCTAGTTTTTTTCAGCGTCAATCTTATCGGTTTTACGTACTCGTAAGCTATCTAGTTGTTTTTTTGGATTCTAAGGGATTGAGCCGTGTATAAGCGTAACTATTATCCTCAAAGAAGTACCTGAAGACGACGAGAATAGACACCAGTCGTCTCGAAGATAATCTCTGGCTCGTGAACAGTCTTCAAGTCCCCAAGTAGTCGATTAAATCCGATGGCATCATTGGGAATGGTATAGCTATGTACTTTTTTTCTCCATTGACCAAGATACTACTTCTGAGCTTGCTTTACTCACGTCAATCCCAAAAACTACTCGCATGATATTACCTCTTTGTCTTGAATGATTCCTTGCTTTAGTGATGTCATTTTCAATACTCGACGTTTTTTTCGTCCCACATACTTTGATAACATTCTTCCTAAAACAGGTGTCTTGTCAGTTTTAGTTACGACGTCTAGCGCCAAAGGACTTATCGACTTAACAAGACACCACTACTTTTAACATAACGAAAAAGTAGTGAGTACTTTCTCCCGTCGGAGATTTCCTCACTACTAATCTTAGTATGTTTTTAGTTTTACTTTAATTCTTTTTATTGTTGTAGTAATCAATATAGTCTACAATAGCTTGTTCCAAGTGCTCAAGTGACTGAAACGTATTCTCATAACCATAAAACATTTCAGACTTAAGAATGCCAAAAAAAGATTCCATCATACCGTTGTCTTGGCTGTTTCCCTTGCGTGACATAGATGCTTGAATTCCCTTACTCTCTAGGAACCGATGATAAGAATCATGTTGGTATTGCCAACCTTGGTCACTATGGAGAATCGTATCCTCGTAGTGTTTCTCTGTGAAGGCCTGTTCCAACATCGTTTTTACTTGTTCTAAGTTGGGTGAAGTTGAAAGATTATAGGCGATAATTTCGCTATTAAATCCATCTAAAACTGGTGATAAGTAAAGCTTTTGAGTATTTGCTGGAATGGCAAATTCTGTCACGTCTAGTAGCACTTTTTCCATTGGTTTGGCTGCTTCAAATTGGCGTTGAATGAGATTATCTGCTTTCTTGCCAACGTCTCCTTTATGAGAAGAATATTTTCGTTTCTGTCGCATTTTAGCTTGTAAATTGAGTACTTTCATCAAGCGTTGAACTCTTTTTATGATTGACTACATAACCACGATTTCTTAATTCTAAATGAATTCGACGATATCCGTAATTTCCTTTGTGTTCAGTAAAAAAATGGATTGAATTTCAGCTTTAAGCTCTTGCTCCTTATCTGGTTTGTCTAGCTGTTTCACGTGATAGTAGTAGGTCGAACGAGCGAGCTTAATAATCTTTAGAAGAATCTCTAACGAAAAACTCAGTGATTAATTCTTGAACAATTTCTGTCTTTTCTTCTTTCTCTTTTTCCTCCTTCAATCGGAGTTCTCTCAACTTTTTTTAGGATTGCATTCTCCGCTCTCAGATATTCATTTTTCTTCTTGAAGGCGTTCTAACTCTGTCAATTCCTCATGCTTTTTCTTTTGGCTTACGTCCCATTTTAGATGGTCTCCCTCTTGTTTTTCTCAACAATAGTATACCCGTTTTTTTCTTGTATTGTGCTAGCCAATTAAGAAGTATCGTACGACTTGGGAGTACCGTATTCAAGTGAAACTCTATCTTTAGTCCAGCCTTCATGTAAGACTTTATTAATCATTTCTTGTTTTAAATCAGGAGAATAGTAACGATTTTTTTCCTTTTTTTGACGAACTCTATTCCGTAACGATCAATCAATTTAATCATGTACCCTAATATTAGAATTGTTTATCCCAAATTTATTTGAAAGCTTCTCTAAGCTATATCCTTGTTTTCTAAGTTCATAGATCTGAACTTTATCATCATAAGTTAATTTCATAATAAAAATACCCCCAAAAAGTTAGATTTTTTTCTGTCTAACTTTTTGGGGTGCAGTTCATTCCAAGCGTTTTTTTCTTTTTGTTAATTTTACTATATTTCAGTTCAATCTCTACCTTTTTTTCACTACCTTTTTTAGATAAATATATCATCTGGATATTGAAGTTAAGCCCTGCTATCATTTCGATGGCAGGGCTTTTTTTAATGTTTGGTACACTACCTTCTTATCTATATTTTTGATGGAGCTGAAGTTGACATCTACAAAGTTTAATGTTAGAATACATTCAAAAAAATATTTGAATGAGGTGTTTTATGATTCAAAATATTGTTAGTTCAATAATCCTGTATTCTGGGACAGCCGTAGACTTACTTATTATCCTAATGTTATTTTTTTGCCAAAAGAAAAAGCAGAAAAAGACATCATTAACATCTATTTAGGACAATTTCTAGGCTCTGTTAGTCTAATATTGCTAAGTTTATTTTTTTGCATTTGTCTTAAATTATATTCCTAGTAAAGAGATTTTAGGTTTGCTCGGTTTTGATTCCAATTTTCCTAGGACTCAAAGTTTTTGCATTTAGGAGATTCTGATGGAGAAGCTATTGCAAAAGATGGTTTGCGCAAAGATGATAAAAACCTGATTTTTTTCTAGTCGCTATGATTACTTTTTGCAAGTTGTGGTGCTGACAATATTGGTGTTTTTTTGTCCCATATTTTACTACCTTAAATTTAACGAATTTGATAGTAACTTTACTTACTTTTTCTAGTCATGATTTATCTCTTGGTTTTTTTCTGCCCAAAAAAATTGGCACAAGTCCCTTCTGTTGGAGAAATTTTGGAAAAAAATATAGCAGATGGTTTATTGCCAGTGTTTATTTAGGACTGGGGATATATATCCTGATTGAAAAACAACGTTTTTTTGACATGCTAAGGACTGTGTTCGGCTAGGAGAAAAAAATTATGAAAAAAAGATAGTATCTGCCAAGTGGATGTTATTAATCAACAAAACGTTACAACCGCAACGAACTACCTTGAAAAGGAAAAAGTCCAAAAATCACTTCGTATTTTTATCAAAGTTTACCGATAATAAACAGATAAATATCATCTTTTTATCTCCTTGCTGTTGAAGAACTCTGTGTCTGTGATATAGCCTGTTTACTAAATCTCAGTATGGCATCTGCCTCCCACCATCTTCGTAAACTAGCCAATCAAAAACATCTTGGATACTAGAAGAGAGGGAAAATTATATATTATTTTATAAAAGATGAGGAAATCAGAGATTTTTTTAATCAACTAGGATAACAACTATTTTTTACGTCTAGAGCGTTTTTTTGTGTTGTTTAAGAAGAATAGATAGAGGTTTTTAGATAACTACACATATTAGTTTTTTTAAAAATGAGATTTAATCGATGATAACTAGAAAGGATTATTACTAAATATCTTGTTTATTGCCAATTAAAAGACGGTAGAATCGTCATCCTACGGTGTTGTTGCTTTTTAAATGCAAGAAGTGACAGAAGGAAAATATAGAAAACACCTTTTACATTTTAATAGGCAGGCGGAAGGTTTCAAGAGGAAAAACTTGGAACTTTGAGTGTACCAATTGGGTAAATCACTAGTACATTATACTCTTCGAAAATCAAATTCAAACCACGTCAGCTTAGCCTTGTCGTACTCAAGTACAGCCTTCGGGTCGCTTCCTAGTTTGCTCTTTGATTTTCATTGAGTATTAGATGTTTTATAGATTTCGAAAGTAAATTGGAAGGATTTTCAAATTATCCCCTCAGCAAAAAAGCTGGAAACATTTGTCAGAGCTATTGACAAATGCAAAAGAATCAGATAGAATAGTAAAGTATGTTTAGTAACTGATCACTTTATAGCCGGCTAAACGAATACAAAATCTATGAGGAGGTATTCATCGTGAAACGTACTTATCAACCAAGTAAACTACGTCGTGCGCGTAAACACGGATTCCGTAACCGTATGTCAACTAAAAACGGTCGTCGCGTATTGGCAGCTCGTCGTCGTAAAGGACGCAAAGTTTTGGCTGCATAATCCAAACGAATTCAACAATGAAGTCAGTAGGAACTCGAGTCTACTGGCTTTTGTTTTGCCCTAAAATAATAGTTTGTATAAGCTTTCTATTTTTTCTATAATATTTCATATACTATATAAATGGAGAATATTTATGAAAAAATCAAAAGCTCTCTTACTAGGGGTTGGAATTTTGAGTGCTAGCTTCTTGATGGTAGCTTGTAGCTCGACACAGTCAAATGCATCTGATAAAACCTACTCTTATGTATTTGCTAGCAATCCAGATACATTAGACTACATTACTTCGACACGTGGCTCGACGTCTAGCATTACGACAAACTTGATTGATGGACTGTTGGAAAATGATAAGTATAGCAATCTGGTTCCTTCCATGGCTGAATCATGGACAGTATCAAAAGATGGTTTGACCTATACCTATAAAATCCGTAAAGGTGTCAAGTGGTATACCTCTGAAGGGGAAGAATATGCAGAGGTAACAGCTCATGACTTTGTGACAGGCCTCAAGTATGCGGCGGATAAAAAGGCAGAAAACTTGTTCTTGGTGCAAGACTCTATCAAAGGTTTGGCGGACTATGTTGAGGGTCAATCATCAGACTTTGAGGCTGTCGGTATCAAGGCAGTCGATGACTATACTCTCCAATATACCTTAAACAAGCCAGAGTCCTACTGGAATTCTAAGACAACAGGTGGAATTTTAAGTCCTGTCAATGAAGCCTTTTTGAAATCTAAGGGGGACGAATTTGGAAGTGTAACTCCATCTAGTATCCTGTCAAATGGGGCATACTTGTTCAAATCATTCACATCAAAATCTTTGATTGAGTTTGAAAAGAATCCTAATTATTGGGACAAGGACAATGTGAAGATTGAGAAAGTAAAACTTTCCTTCTATGATGGTTCAGACCAAGACAGTTTGGCTAGAGGATTCTTGGAAGGCAACTATACAGACGGGCGTATCTTCCCAACAAGCTCTGTGTTTGATCAGTTGAAAAAAGGGAATGAAGATAAGATTACCTATACCCCTCAAAATGCTATAACCTTCTACTACCTTTTCAATGTCAATCGTCAAAGCTACAAGCAAACCATGAAACAGACGGACAAAGAAAAGACGGATTCTCGTCTAGCAATGCAAAACAAAGACTTCCGTCAGGCTATTAACTTTGCCTTTGACCGTCATGCCTATGCTGCCCAGACAAATGGAGAAGATGGAGCTGACCGAATCCTTCGAAACACAGTCACACCAAGTAACTTTGTTCAAATCGGTGGCAAAAACTTTGGAGATGCTGTCAATGAAAAGATGGTCAACTATGGTACAGAGTGGTCTAATATCAATCTGAACGATGCTCAAGCTGCTTTCTTGGACCCTGAAAAAGCTAAGGCTGAATTTGCCAAGGCTAAAGAAAGTTTGCAGGCAGAAGGGGTGACCTTCCCTATCCACTTGGATATGTTGGTAGACCAAACTGCTAAGTTGGATGTTCAGCAGGCAAGCTCCTTCAAGCAGACCGTTGAAGCAACGCTTGGATCAGATAATGTGGTTATTGATATCATTCAATTGTCACCAGATGAGAAAGACAATGCTACCTTCTTTGCGGATACCGCCGATCAAAAGGATTATGACATCGATATCTCAGGATGGAGTGGAGATTTCTCAGATCCGAAAACCTATCTTGACCTTTTGGATCCAGACTCAGGTTCTCAACTAAAAAATCTTGGCTTGACTCCAGGGAAAGACAATGATATCAAGGAAAAACTCGGTCTAGCTACCTACAAGAAGTTGTTGGATGCGGCAGATAGTGAGAATGAAAATACGCAAACACGTTATGAAAAATTTGCCGAAGTTCAAGCTTGGTTGACAGATAGTGCTCTCTTCCTACCAGTTCAAAGTGCAGGAGCAAATCCTATCTTCCGCAAGACTGTACCGTTTACAGGGGCCTTCTCATTTGTAGGACACAAGGGAGATGCGGACAACTACAAATATGTTGAATTGCAAAAGGAAGCAGTGACTGCTAAACAGTACCAGGAACTTTATGAAAAATGGCAAAAAGAAAAAGCGGAGTCAAATAAAAAAGCCCAAGAAGATTTAGCTAACCACGTTCAATAGAAGAAGGTTATCAATAAAATTTTAATACTCTTCGAAAATCTCTTCAAACTGCGTCAACGTCGCCTTGCCGTAGGTATGTTACTGACTTCGTCAGTTTCATCTGCAACCTCAAAACAGTGTTTTGAGCTGACTTCATCAGTTTCATCTACAACCTCAAAGCAGTGCTTTGAGCAGCCTGCGGCTAGTTTCCTAGTTTGCTCTTTGATTTTCATTGAGTATAAGTCTAATTTTAGGGACTAGATTCAGAAAAAAGGCCTTACCAGGAGCTTGTTGGTTCTGGTAAGGCCTTTTCTTTATTCTTTCAAATGATATGAATAGCTGGCAACGACGACATCTTCGTGCCATCTGAGAGCATATTTTAATTTGAGACTCATTTGATTGTGTAGGATATTTTGCCAAGGTTTGTTAGGGATAAATTGGGGTACTAGAACTGTAACTGTGTAGTTCTTTTTCTTGGCTTCTTGAGAGATTTTTCGAACATAGCGAACTGTAGGTGTGATGATATCGCGATAGCTAGTATTAATGTTTTTTAGAGTGATATTTGGGAAGTAGTCGGCAAATTCTTGGAGGATTTCTTGGTCTTTTTCCTCCGTTTCCTTGGTGGAAATGTGCATCGCCAAAACTTCATCTCCAATGCTTTGAGCGTAATTAATCGCTCCGACGCTGACTCGGGTAACATTTCCCACTAATACAAGGACGATATTGCCATTGTAGGTTTTCTTTTGAATTCCTTCATAAAGTCGAAGCTGTTTGGCCACTTTTTGGTAATGACTGTGGATAGACAAAAAGAGGAAGGTTAGGACCAGGATAATAGGGAAGAATGGCCAGATATCTCCAAGTCTGAAGAAGAGTAAGATAAGAACGATAGCATAACAAATGATGGCACCGAGGATATTTGCAAAGGCAGATTTTAAGAAATGAGAGCCTTTTTCTTTTTTCCAGTGGCGAATCATCCCTGTTTGAGAAAGTGCGAAAGGTACGAAAACTCCAATAGTATAAAGAGGAATCAAGCGTTCTGTATTTCCGTTGAAAATGAGCAGAAGGATCATAGCGCCAAAGGCTAAGGTCAAAATACCGTTTGAATAACCAAGGCGGTCTCCTTTTTCCATAAAGAGATGTGGCATGTATTTGTTCTTAGCCATATTGTAAGCCAACATCGGAAAGGCAGAAAAACCAGTATTTGCAGCAACGGCTAGGATTAGAGCAGTTGAGAATTGGAAGAGATAATAAACAACTTGACCGAGAGCTGAATCCCCTAAAATTCCTTTAGCCATCTGTGAAAGGATCGTTTCTCCGTGTTGAGGAGTAATCCCCATCCAGTAGTTTAGGAAGGTAATTCCTGCAAAGAAATCCAAGGATAAGAGACATGATGGTCAATGTTTGAGCTGCGTTTTTTTCTTTGGGGGTCTTGAAAAATGGAACAGCATTTGAGATTGCTTCAACCCCGGTTAATGAAGCTGAACCGCTGGTAAAGGCTCTTAAAATCAAGACAATTGAGAGACTTGGGACAGTTTGACCAATTGCAGAAGTTGCATGATAGCTGAGAGAACCAGTCAATAGTTGGAAAATACCAAACAATAAGAGGAAGACCGTACTAAAGATAAAGAGATAGACAGGGATCATCAGAGAACTAGCAGATTCCCTCAAGCCTCGCAGATTCAAAAGCATGAGCAAACAGACTAGAAAAATGGAGATGTGGAGGTTGTAGGGATGGAGGGCAGGCAGTGCTGCTGTGATAGCGTCAGCGCCTGCTGCCACTGATACGGCTACTGTTAGCATATAGTCAACAAGCAGACTTCCCCCAGCAATCAAACCTAACTCAGGAGAAAGATTTTCTCGTGTTACCATATAGGCACCCCCACCTTGAGGGTAGGCGTGAATGATTTGTCGGTAAGAAATGGTTAGACTAGCAAGTAGCAAGAGGACAAAAATGCCGATAGGGAGACTCCACCAAATAGCGAGGGGAGAAAGACTAGCCAAGACAAGAACGACCTGCTCAGGTCCATAGGCGATAGATGAAAGGGCATCGCTTGAAAGCATTGCAAGTGCTTGTGTTTTTCCAAGTAGTCCTCCCTCGCCTTCAGTTAAGGACTTGAGAGGACGACCGATAAAGGTATATTTTAGTTTTTGTAAACATTTTCTTTTCCTTTTCTGAAAAATTTCAACAAGAGTTATTATACTGCTATGAAAATAAGCAGTCAAGAAAAAAATGAATGATTTCAAAAATATTTTTTCCTATAAGGATGAGACTAGTTTTTTTGGTATAATAGAAGGTAGAAAATGAGGAAATATAAATGATTTTTGATACACATACCCACTTGAATGTGGAAGAATTTTCAGGAAGAGAAGCAGAAGAAATAGCCTTAGCAGCTGAAATGGGTGTAACTCGGATGAATATTGTTGGTTTTGACAAACCGACTATTGAGCGTGCTTTAGAATTGGTGGACAAGTATGACCAACTCTATGCGACAATTGGATGGCATCCAACAGAGGCAGGGACCTATACAGAGGATGTTGAGAAGTATTTACTTGAAAAGCTAAAATATCCCAAAGTGGTCGCTTTGGGTGAGATTGGTTTGGACTATCACTGGATGACAGCCCCTAAAGAAGTTCAAGAGAAGGTTTTCCGTCGTCAGATTCAGCTATCAAAGGAATTGGACTTGCCTTTTGTGGTTCATACCCGTGATGCGCTTGAAGATACTTATGAGATTATCAAGAGTGAGGGAGTTGGTCCACGTGGCGGCATCATGCATTCCTTCTCAGGTTCTTTGGATTGGGCTGAGAAGTTTGTGGAGCTTGGTATGACAATTTCCTTTTCTGGAGTGGTGACCTTTAAAAAGCGACAGACATTCAAGAGGCGGCCAAAGAATTGCCTTTGGATAAGATTTTGGTAGAGACTGATGCCCCTTACTTGGCACCCGTTCCCAAACGTGGTCGCGAAAACAAGACTGCTTACACGCGCTATGTAGTAGACTTTATTGCAGACTTACGTGGTCTGACGACAGAAGAATTAGCTACTGCGACAAGTGCAAATGCAGAACGAATTTTTGGACTGGAAAGTAAATTATGAAAAAGAAAATTTCCCAAGTCATCGTAGTCGAAGGGCGTGATGATACGGCCAATCTCAAACGTTATTTTGATGTGGAGACCTATGAGACTCGTGGCTCCGCTATCAATGAGCAGGACCTTGAACGAATCCAACGTCTACATGAACGTCATGGGGTGATTGTCTTTACAGATCCTGACTTTAATGGGGAAAGAATCCGTCGGATGATTATGACAGCTATTCCGACAGTTCAACACGCCTTTCTCAAACGAGATGAAGCAGTGCCAAAATCTAAGTCCAAGGGACGTTCTCTGGGAATTGAACACGCTAGCTACGAAGACTTGAAGATAGCCTTGGCGCAAGTGACAGAGCAATTTGAAGTAGAGAGTGACTTTGATATTAGCCGTAGTGACTTGATTCGGTTAGGGTTTCTAGCTGGAGCAGACAGCCGAAAACGCAGAGAATATCTAGGAGAAAGCCTTCGTATTGGTTATTCCAATGGGAAACAACTGCTCAAGCGTTTGGAATTATTTGGCATCAGTTTAGCTGAAGTTGAAGATGCCATGAAATCGTATGAGAATTGAGAAACCGTCCCAAAATGTAGGGGGAATATGATACAATAGAAGTAAGCATATACGGTTTAATCAGGCTTGATAGCAAGCATTAGAAAAGTGCTCCACGGGATTAGCATTGTGTGGAGACAATGAGGAAAAGTTATGGGAATCTTTGATTTTTTAAAAAAGACGGAAACTGCAGAGGCAGCTGAAATCACTGAAGCACAGAAAGAAACAGAAGAATCTAAAAAAACAATGCATGTATTGGTGTTCTAGATTTGTTCCCGATGAAGGAAACGAATCAATTATTGATTGTTGGAAGTCTAGAAGGTAGTCTCAAGGTTGGAGATCAGTTGCAGTTTTGCAATCCCGACCAAGGAATGGAAATTCTTGGCTCTGTAGAAGTTAAAAACTTAGCAGTCAAAACAAAAGATGCAGATAGTCTAACTGATGAAGTTCTTGCCCATCTAGTGGTTGATAGGATTCCTTCTTTGGATAAACTGAAAAAAAGGAAGTGTGCTCTTTAGTTCAGGTATTGATAAAGAGCAAAAAAATTATCTAGCTATTCAGATGCTCTTTATCGTGCTTTTGTAGCCATCCAAGAGGGTCAGTTAACAAATGAAGACTATTTGGCAGCTAGCCTTGATGATAGCGTAGAGATTTTACGCCTCTTTTTATGGAAATGCCGTCAAAATCAGGAAACTGAAAGTGAAGAAAGCTATCAAGCTAACACCCGCAAGTTGGAGCGTCTAGCAGAAATTGTCAAGGATAAGTTGTTAGCAGCAGATTCTGTTTATGCAGTTTATTCAGAAAAAACAGGCGAACCCTATCTTTTCTCAACGACCTATGACAGGGGAGAAGAGGGGTATCTCTGTACGGATCCCATGATCATGCTTTTGACGCCATCTTGGTATCGCCAATTCAAGGAAACCATTGATAGTCGACCAAACTCTGTCGTAAAACTGATTGAAAATACGGAAGATAAAAAAGGGATTGAGAATTTCCTTGGAACAGCCTTTTACTTAAATGGTGCCTTGGGAGCAATCTTTAATTCCAAGGAAGTCAGCATCAGTGCTTCAGCCTTAGTCCAAAAACCAGATTTTTCTGATTTACCAGAAATACAAGTTCCTGTAATGAATCCTGACCTGGTAAGATGGATGCTCCTGATGGGACAGATGGATCAACCGACTACAGAAGAGCAAGAACTAGTTTATGGGCTTTACTACAAGTTCTTCTCTATGGCTATGCCTAAAGCAAAATTCTTGCTTCCATTAGATGCAGCATCAGGATTCCCAGAGGATAATTCAGAAGGGAATTCCTTTGTTTTGGAAAAAGACGCTAACTTTAATATTCCCGTTAGAGAGGGAAAAGATGGACGAAATTCCGTTCCAGTATTTACTGATTGGAAACGTCTGAGAATGGTCTTTGATGAAAAGTGGAATGGCATGATTGAAGAAGCAGGAGGCATGATTGAAGTTTTTGACTATGCCATTAATCCAACGGAATACTATGAAGCGGGTGCCTATGTTAGTCTAACAGCTTTTAAAGAGATGCAAGAGCTCAGTGAGGAACTAGAAGGCAGAGCTAAAGATTAGAGAGTTTTTTAATAATTAGAAAAGAGAATAAATGAGAATTGCAGATTATAGCGTGACCAAGGCTGTGCTGGAGCGTCACGGCTTTACTTTTAAAAAGTCCTTCGGACAAAATTTCTTGACCGATACCAATATCCTTCAAAAAATTGTTGATACGGCTGAAATTGATGACCAGGTCAATGTCATCGAAATCGGGCCAGGGATTGGTGCCTTGACGGAGTTTTTGGCTGAGCGTGCAGCTGAAGTCATGGCTTTTGAGATTGACCACCGCTTGGTACCAATCCTAGAGGATACCCTGCGTGATTTTGACAATGTGACCGTAGTCAACGAAGACATACTAAAAGTTGACTTGGCGCAGCACATCCAGAAATTTAAAAATCCTGATTTGCCAATCAAGGTAGTAGCCAACTTGCCTTACTATATCACGACACCTATTCTCATGCACTTAATTGAAAGTGGCATTCCTTTTAGTGAATTTGTGGTCATGATGCAAAGAGAGGTGGCGGATCGTATCTCTGCTCAACCAAATACCAAGGCTTACGGTAGCTTGTCGATTGCCGTTCAGTATTACATGACAGCTAAGGTTGCCTTTATTGTGCCTCGTACGGTTTTTGTGCCAGCGCCAAATGTGGATTCTACTATCTTGAAAATGGTCCGTCGCCCAGAACCGGCAGTAGCAGTAACAGATGAGAACTTCTTCTTTAAGGTTTCCAAGGCTAGTTTCACCCATCGTCGCAAGACCTTGTGGAACAACTTGACAGGTTACTTTGGCAAGACTGAAGAAGTCAAGGATAAATTGACTAAGGCTTTGGACCAGGCCGGACTATCCCCAAGTGTACGCGGTGAAGCTCTTGGCTTAGAAGAATTTGCCAGTCTAGCAGATGCGCTTAAAGGACAAGGACTCTAGGATGCAGGGACAAATCATTAAAGCTTTGGCCGGCTTCTACTATGTGGAAAGTGATGGTCAGGTTTATCAAACACGGGCGCGTGGGAATTTCCGTAAAAAAGGTCACACGCCCTACGTTGGAGATTGGGTAGATTTTTCTGCCGAGGAAAATTCCGAAGGTTATATTCTCAAGATTCACGAACGAAAAAATAGTCTGGTTCGTCCACCGATTGTCAATATTGACCAAGCTGTGGTGATCATGTCGGTCAAAGAGCCTGACTTTAATAGCAACTTATTGGATCGGTTCTTGGTTCTTTTGGAGCACAAGGGCATTCATCCTATCGTCTATATTTCCAAAATGGACTTACTAGAGGATAGGAGAGAACTGGATTTCTACGAGAAAACCTATGGTGCTATTGGTTACGATTTTGTGACGAGTAAAGAAGAACTCTTGCCCTTGTTGACAGACAAAGTGACGGTCTTCATGGGGCAAACGGGTGTTGGAAAGTCAACTTTACTCAATAAAATCGCACCTGATCTCAATCTAGAAACGGGAGAAATTTCAGACAGTCTGGGTCGTGGTCGCCATACTACTCGAGCTGTTAGTTTTTACAATCTCAATGGTGGTAAAATCGCAGACACCCCAGGATTTTCATCTCTGGATTATGAAGCAACAACAGCAGAAGACCTGAATCAGGCTTTTCCAGAGATTGCTAGTGTCAGTCGTGATTGTAAGTTCCGCACTTGTACCCATACTCATGAGCCGTCGTGTGCGGTCAAACCAGCAGTAGACGAGGGCATCATTGCGAACTTCCGTTTTGACAACTATTTGCAATTCCTCAGTGAGATTGAAAATCGTAGAGAAACCTATAAAAAAGTCAGCAAAAAAATTCCAAAATAAGGAGAAGCCTATGTCTCAATACAAGATTGCTCCGTCAATTCTGGCAGCAGATTATGCCAACTTTGAACGTGAAATTAAACGCCTAGAAGCAACTGGGGCAGAATACGCCCATATCGATATCATGGATGGTCACTTTGTACCTCAGATCAGCTTTGGTGCAGGTGTAGTCGAAAGTCTTCGTCCTCATAGCAAGATGGTTTTTGACTGCCACTTGATGGTAGCTAATCCCGAACATCATTTAGAAGACTTTGCGCGTGCAGGAGCAGATATCATCAGCATCCATGTTGAAGCAACTCCTCATATCCACGGTGCTCTTCAAAAGATTCGTTCTCTCGGTGTTAAACCTTCGGTTGTCATTAATCCTGGTACTCCTGTTGAAGCCATTAAGCATGTCCTTCACTTAGTTGACCAAGTCTTGGTGATGACGGTTAACCCTGGATTTGGCGGGCAAGCTTTTCTGCCTGAAACCATGGATAAGATTCGTGAGTTGGTGGCCCTTCGAGAGGAAAAAGGCTTGAACTTTGAAATCGAAGTCGATGGTGGGATTGATGATCAAACCATTGCTCTAGCCAAAGAAGCTGGCGCTACAGTTTTTGTAGCAGGGTCTTATGTCTTTAAGGGAGATGTCAATGAACGAGTACAAGCTCTCCGAAATCAACTGGACTAAAGTTGCTGTTTTTGCAGGTGGAGACCGCGGTCACTATCGGACGGATTTTGATTGCTTTGTCGGTGTGGATCGAGGCTCGCTTTGGGTACTGGAGGAAAAACTTCCTCTTGCTTTAGCCGTTGGGGATTTTTGATTCTGTGACTGCAGAAGAACGTCAGTTGATTCAAAAACGTGCCCAGCATTTTTATTCAAGCCCAGCCAGAAAAAGATGATACCGATTTGGAACTAGCACTTTTAACGATTTTTGGAAAAAATCCTCAAGCTCAGGTAACCATTTTTGGTGCCCTAGGTGGTCGCATTGACCATATGTTGGCTAATGTCTTTCTGCCTAGCAATCCTAAATTGGCGCCCTATATGCGTCAGATAGAGATTGAGGATGGGCAAAATTTGATTCGTTACTGTCCAGAAGGAACCAGTCAACTTGAACCACGTTCAGACTACGATTACCTTGCTTTTATGCCTGTGAGGGATAGTCGTTTGACAATACTCGGTGCCAAGTATGAACTGACAGAGGAGAATTTTTTCTTTAAGAAAGTTTACGCTTCTAACGAATATATAGATAGGGAAGTTTCGGTGACTTGCCCAGATGGTTATGTGGTTGTCTTGCATAGCAAAGACAGGAGGTAGGATGGAAAGTTTACTTATTGTACTATTACTTGCTAATCTAGCCGGCCTCTTTCTCATTTGGCAAAGGCAGGACAAGCAGGAGAAATATCTGACCAAGAGTTTAGAAGACCAGGCAGATCATCTTTCAGATCAGCTTGATTATCGTTTTGAACAAGCTCGACAAGCAAGCCAGCTGGACCAAAAAAATCTAGAAGTGGCTGTTAGCGACCGTTTGCAGGAGGTGCGAATCGAATTGCACCAAGGTTTGACTCAGGTTCGACAAGAGATGAATGAAAACCTTCTCCAAACTAGAGATAAGACCGACCAACGACTCCAAGCCTTGCAGGAGTCAAACGAGCAACGTTTGGAACAGATGCGCCAAACGGTCGAGGAAAAGCTAGAAAAGACCTTGCAGGCACGCTTGCAGGCCTCCTTCGAAACGGTTTCTAAACAACTGGAATCTGTCAATCGAGGTCTGGGTGAAATGCAAACTGTTGCGCGAGATGTCGGTGCGCTAAATAAAGTTCTTTCTGGGACTAAAACGCGAGGAATTCTAGGTGAATTACAACTGGGACAGATTATTGAAGATATCATGACACCTGCCCAGTATGAACGAGAATTTGCAACGGTTGAAAACTCTAGTGAACGTGTGGAATACGCCATCAAGTTACCTGGGCAAGGTGACCAGGAATATGTTTATCTACCGATTGATTCTAAGTTTCCCCTGGCGGATTATTACCGTCTGGAAGAAGCCTATGAAGCAGGTGATAGGGATGAAATCGAACGCTGCCGTAAGTCTCTCTTAGCAAGCGTCAAGCGTTTTGCCAAGGATATCAAGAGTAAGTACCTGGCGCCACCTCGGACAACTAATTTTGGAGTCTTGTTTGTTCCGACAGAAGGTCTCTATTCGGAAATCGTTCGCAATCCGATTTTCTTTGATGATTTGAGACGGGAGGAACAGATTATTGTTGCAGGTCCAAGTACCTTGTCGGCTCTTCTTAACTCCTTATCAGTTGGCTTCAAGACTCTCAATATCCAAAAGAGTGCTGACCATATCAGTAAAACCCTAGCTAGTGTCAAAACAGAATTTGGCAAGTTTGGAGGTATTCTGGTCAAGGCACAAAAACATCTCCAACATGCCTCTGGCAATATTGATGATTTATTAAACCGTCGTACTACAGCTATCGAGCGAACGCTTCGTCACATTGAGTTATCAGAAGGTGAGCCTGCGCTTGATTTGCTCCAATTCCAAGAAGATGAGGAAGAATATGAAGATTAGTCACATGAAGAAAGATGAGCTTTTTGAAGGCTTTTACCTGATCAAGTCAGCTGACTTGAGACAGACACGTGCTGGGAAAAACTACCTAGCCTTCACCTTCCAAGATGATAGTGGAGAAATCGAAGGGAAGCTCTGGGATGCTCAACCCCACAATGTTGAAACCTTTACAGCAGGGAAAGTAGTCCATATGCAAGGTCGTCGTGAAGTGTACAACAATACGCCTCAGGTTAATCAAATTACCCTTCGCTTACCACAACCTGGCGAACCAAATGACCCAGCGGACTTCAAGGTTAAATCTCCAGTAGATGCCAAAGAGATTCGTGAATATATGGCGCAGATGATTTTTAAAATTGAAAATCCAATTTGGCAGCGAATTGTTCGGAATCTCTACACCAAGTATGACAAGGAATTCTACTCCTATCCAGCTGCTAAGACCAACCATCATGCCTTTGAAACAGGGCTTGCTTATCATACAGCCACTATGGTTCGTTTGGCAGAAGCAATTGCAGATATTTATCCTCAGCTCAATAAGAGCTTGCTCTACGCGGGGATTATGTTGCACGACCTGGCCAAGGTTATTGAGTTGACAGGTCCTGACCAGACAGAGTACACAGTAAGAGGAAACCTTATCGGTCATATCGCTCTGATTGATAGTGAGATTACCAAAGCAGTAATGGAGCTTGGCATTGATGACACCAGAGAAGAAGTTGTACTTCTTCGCCATGTCATTCTCAGTCACCATGGTCTCCTTGAGTATGGTAGTCCTGTTCGTCCTCGTGTGATGGAAGCAGAAATTATTCATATGATTGATAATTTGGATGCCAGCATGATGATGATGACAACAGCTCTAGTACTTGTTGATGAGGGAGAAATGACCAACAAAGTCTTTGCTATGGACAATCGTTCCTTCTACAAGCCGAAATTAGACTAGAAACTAAAAAATGAACTTTATTTAGGCAATAAAGTTCGTTTTTTTGCTTTAGTGTGATATAATGAGAAAAAGACTAAATAAAAAAGAATGGTAAAAATATAATGAAATTAAGAAGAAGTGATCGGATGGTTGTCATTTCCAATTACTTGATTAACAATCCATACAAATTAACCAGTCTCAATACCTTTGCGGAAAAAGTATGAATCTGCCAAATCGTCTATTTCTGAAGACATCGTCATCATTAAACGTGCTTTCGAAGAAATTGAAATCGGTCATATTCAAACGGTGACAGGTGCTGGTGGTGGTGTTATTTTTACACCATCGATCTCTACCCTTGAGTCTAAAACGATTATCGAAGAGCTTCGTGATAAACTATCAGAAAGCGACCGTATCCTTCCAGGTGGCTACATTTATTTATCTGACCTATTGAGTACTCCAGCTATTTTGAAAAACATCGGTCGCATTATTGCTAAGAGCTTTATGGATCAGAAGATTGATGCCGTTATGACTGTTGCGACCAAAGGGGTTCCGCTTGCAAATGCAGTGGCAAATGTTCTCAATGTTCCATTTGTCATTGTCCGTCGCGACTTGAAAATCACTGAGGGTTCAACTGTTAGTGTCAACTATGTTTCAGGTTCTAGTGACCGTATCGAAAAGATGTTCCTTTCAAAACGTAGCCTCAAAGCAGGAAGTCGTGTCTTGATCGTCGATGACTTCTTGAAGGGTGGAGGAACCATTAACGGGATGATTAGCCTCTTGTCTGAATTTGATTCAGAGTTGGCTGGTGTAGCTGTCTTTGCTGATAATGCACAGGAAGACCGTGAACAACAGTTCGACTATAAGTCACTCTTGAGAGTCACAAATATTGATGTGAAGAACCAACAAATTGCTGTTGAAGTTGGAAATATCTTCGATACAGAAAAATAAGAATTGACTTGAAATACAAAGGTTGGAACTTTCGTCCCAGCCTTTCTTTGATAATGAATATGAAGGAGTCTTATGAAAACACCATTTATTAAACGTGATGCCTTAGAAAAGATTGTTGAGGAGTTTCCAACCCCATTCCATCTTTACGATGAAAAAGGTATCCGCGAGAAAGCACGCGCAGTAAACAAGGCCTTTTCTTGGAATAAGGGCTTTAAAGAATACTTCGCAGTTAAAGCAACTCCAACTCCAGCTATCTTGAAGATTTTGCAAGAAGAAGGATGTGGAGTGGATTGTTCTAGTTATGTAGAACTCTTAATGAGTCATAAGCTTGGGTTTACAGGGGCGGATATGATGTTCTCATCTAATAACACCCCAGATAGAGAATATGCCTATGCTCGTGAATTAGGTGCGACGATTAATTTAGATGCCTTTGAAGATATCGAGCATTTGGAACGTGCAGCAGGCATCCCAGAAATCATCTCTTGCCGTTACAATCCTGGTGGCGTATTTGAACTGGGTACGGACATTATGGATAATCCTGGTGAAGCTAAGTTCGGGATGACTAAGGAACAGCTTTTTGAAGCCTTTGCAATCTTGAAAGAAAAGGGAGCTAAAACCTTTGGGATTCATTCCTTCCTAGCTTCCAATACAGTGACCCATCTCTACTATCCAGAATTAGCACGTCAGCTTTTTGAATTGGCAGTAGAAATCAAGGAAAAGTTAGATATTTCACTGGACTTTATCAATCTTTCTGGTGGTATCGGGGTCAACTATCGCCCAGATCAAGAGCCTAATGACATCGCTTTGATTGGTGAGGGAGTTCGTCAGGTTTATGAAGAGGTTTTGACACCAGCAGGCCTTGGTCAGGTTAAGATCTTTACAGAACTAGGACGTTTTATGTTGGCACCTCATGGCATTCTCGTTACAAAAGTTACTCATAAAAAGAAAACCTATCGTACTTATCTAGGAGTAGATGCGTCAGCTGTTAACCTTATGAGACCAGCTATGTATGGTGCTTATCACCACATCACCAATATGATGCATCCTGATGGTCAGACTGAAGTAGTTGATGTTGTTGGCTCCCTTTGTGAAAACAACGATAAGTTTGCAGTTAATCGTGAATTACCTCAAACAGAAATTGGTGATTTGTTAGTTATTCATGATACAGGTGCGCATGGCTTCTCTATGGGATACCAGTACAATGCCAAACTTCGTTCGGCAGAAATTCTCTATACAGAGGACGGTGGAGCACGCTTGATCCGCCGAGCAGAGCGACCAGAGGATTATTTTGCGACTCTCTATGGGTTTGATTTTTGACAAGGATTAATAAATATTTTTGAAAATCATGAAAGTTGAAAGTGAAAAACAGATTGTTTTTCTAAAAAAATAGGCAAAATCTGTGGTTTTTCTTTTTCAGTCATGGTATAATAAAGACTATAAAACGTTTTTCAAGGAAGGTAACGATATGTCTGAGGAAATAATTGACTATGGACAAGTGACAGGAATGGTGCATTCGACAGAGAGTTTTTGGGGCGGTAGATGGTACTGGAATTCGTTTTATTGTCTTTTTGCAAGGCTGTCAGATGCGTTGCCAATACTGCCATAACCCTGATACTTGGGCTATGGAAACCAATAAATCTCGTGTACGAACAGTAGATGATGTTCTAGAAGAAGCGCTTCGTTATCGTGGTTTCTGGGGAGACAAGGGAGGTATCACAGTCAGCGGAGGAGAAGCCCTCTTGCAGATTGATTTCTTGATTGCCCTCTTTACCAAGGCAAAAGAAAAGGGTATCCACTGTACCTTGGATACTTGTGCCCTTCCATTCCGTAACAAACCACGCTATCTAGAAAAGTTCAACAAGTTAATGGCAGTGACAGACTTGGTACTCCTTGATATCAAGGAGATTAACGAAGCACAACACAAGATTGTAACCAGTCAAACCAATAAAAACATTCTGGCTTGTGCCCAGTACTTGTCAGAAATCGGTAAACCTGTTTGGATTCGTCACGTTCTTGTACCTGGATTGACAGACCGCGATGAAGATTTGATTGAGCTTGGTAAGTTTGTAAAAACTCTCAAAAATGTTGATAAGTTTGAAATCTTGCCTTATCACACTATGGGTGAGTTCAAATGGCGTGAACTTGGGATTCCGTATTCGCTTGAAGGAGTTAAACCTCCAACAGCAGACCGCGTGAAAAATGCTAAAAAACTCATGGATACAGAAAGCTATCAAGATTACATGAAACGTGTACATGGATAAAATGAAAGAAGAGGTCGGGATTTTTTTCTCAGCCTCTTTTTGACTATAGAAAAAGGCTCAGCATTTAAGCTAAGCCTTTTTATTTTTTTATCTAGAATGTTGTTTTACCAGCATTGCGCTTTTTGTTTTTCTTCTTATTAGAAGTTGTGATAGCTGTTGCTGGTTCAGGGGTTACATCTTTACGAGTGCTTGAAGTTTTGCTTGCTTTTGGTGGGTTCTTAGCAAATTCTTCGCGTACTTTTTTACGAAGTTTTGGACGAACGATGTAGTTGATGATAAATTGTTGAAGGATCATCATGAAACCACCGACAACCCAGTAAAGTGTAACACTGGCTGGTGAGAAGACAGAGAACACGACAATCATGAGAGGGCTCATATAGAGCATCTTCTTGATTTGTTCTCTTTGAGTTTCATCCTCAACTCCATGTAAAGAAAGGAGTGATTGAAGATAGTAAAGGATACCAGCAAAGGCAACCAAAATCATACTTGGTGAGCCTAGAGGAATTCCTAGGTAGCTTGCTTGGGCAACTCCTTCAGTATGTTGGGCAGCAAAGTAGATAGCAGAGAAGAAAGGCATTTGAATGAGGATAGGGAAACATCCAACGCCGCCAAACATGCTGATGCCGTGCTCTTTTTGAGCAGCAAAGAGAGCTTGTTGAGCTTCTAATTTTTCTTCTTGTGTCGTTGCTTCTTTCAGGCGAGTCTGATGTGGTTCAAGAACATGCTTGAGAGCATTCATCTTCTCAGAGTGAAGGGTCGCCTTCCATGATTGGTAGATACCAAGTGGGAGGATAAGCAAGCGGACGATAATGGTTACGATGATAATCCCAACACCGAAGCCGAGACCTTGGTCATTAGCGAAGTATTTGATAGCTTCTCCCATCGGAGCACCCAAGAAATCCCAAACAGGTCCAGTTGGGAGTCCTGTTGATTTATCAACCTGGACACAACCTGTCAAGACTAATAGCATAGCCACTCCCATGACTGAGAGAGCGATTCGTTTAATTGATTTCACTGTTTTTATTCCTTCTTTAAAAATTATACCTTTCTATTCTACTGTTTTTTTGGAAAATATACAATAGTTCTAGAGACCTAATTTGCGACTTTGAAGTCTGAATAAGATGGAAAGTTACTCAATTGAACATCAAGATAGGTTACTTTAGAGAATGGGGTAGGGCCTTTTCGGATCTCTTGGATAAATTTAGCCATGATGGCTGAAGACTCTGCTTGGGCAAGAATTTCAACGGTTCCGTCATCGTTATTCCAGACACGCCCCGTAATGCCACCTAGTTCTAGAGCTAGGGTATAGACACCCCAGCGGAAGCCCACTCCTTGGACGCGACCTTGGGCGATCATTTTAACCTTTTGCATACCAAACCTCCTTGATTGTGTTATAATATTTCTATGACTATTATAACCTCTAAAGCCAATTCTGTGGTGAAAAATGCCAAGAAATTACATCAAAAAAAATATCGGAAAACCTCTTATCTTATTGAGGGATGGCATCTTTTTGAAGAAGCTATTCAGGCAGGTGCAAAGATTGAGAAAATTTTTGCTCTCGCAGAGTATGGTGAAAAATTAGTAGACTATCCTCAGACTGTCCTTGTGACAGAAGAAATCTTGCTCGATTTAGCAGATTCTCAAACGCCTCAGGGCATTGTTGCCATTGTTCAAAAGGAGGATGAGCAGTTACCAGATTTGAGCCAAGGAAAGTATCTCTTTTTAGAAGACGTGCAGGATCCTGGAAATGTGGGGACCATGATTCGGACGGCAGATGCAGCAGGTTTTTCTGGAGTCATCGTTTCCAGCAAGTCAGCAGATATCTATAGTCTCAAAACTCTTCGTTCCATGCAGGGTAGCCATTTCCATCTACCAATTTATCGCATGCCTGTTGAAACATTCCTTGAAGAGGCGAAAAAGAGTCATTTGCCGATTCTAGCCACTACCTTATACCAAAACTCAAAAGATTATCGTGAACTTGCTCGACTAGAGGATTTCGTCTTGGTTATGGGGAATGAAGGTCAAGGCATTAGTCCATTCATGACAGACCAGGCAGACCAATTGGTTCACATCAGCATGAAAGGGCAGGCAGAAAGCCTCAATGTCGCTATTGCTGCAGGCATACTCATGTTTTATTTGAGTTAAATGATTTAATTTTTTTGTTATAATCAGTAAAAAGATTTCATAAGGAGAAAAAGATATGAATCAAACAATTATTCAAGAACGTTCAGGTTTGAATCAATTTTATGCAAAAGTTTATGCTTTTGTAGGGATTGGGATCGCCTTATCTGCACTTGTTTCAGCCTTGATGTTAACAACCTTTCAAGACCTTCTTGTTCAGTTGATGTTTAACGCCCGCATATGGCTAATCGTAACAGGAGTGGTTGAAGTTGCTCTTGTAATTGCAGCAAGCAATATGGCTTATAAAAATAGCCCAGCAGCTCTTCCGATGTTTCTCATCTATTCAGTAGTGAACGGTTTTTCACTGAGTTTCATCGTATCACTCTATCTACCAGGAACGGTTCTAACGGCTTTCATTTCTAGCGCTGCCCTTTTCTTTGTCATGGCAATTGTCGGAGTTGTGATTAAAAAGGACTTGAGTGGTATCGGGCGTGCTTTGATTGCAGCCCTGGTAGGTCTTATCTTGGCTATGATTGTCAATGTATTTTTAAACAGTGGCCTCTTCGACTACATTATCAGTATTGTCATGGTTCTTGTATTTGCAGGTTTGATTGCTTGGGATAACCAAAAGATTCGCTATGTTTATGAAGAATCAAATGGTCAAGTCGCTACAGGTTGGGCAATTTCATTGGCACTTAGCCTCTACCTTGACTTTATCAACCTTTTTCTTAGCTTCTTGCGTATCTTTGGAAGTGACGATTAATATTTTTTAGAGCTCAAATGAGCTCTTTTTTTAATTTTTACTTTTATTTTTTTACTAGCAAAAGGGTATAATCATCTTATTATTTAAAAAAAGGAGATGTATGAAGAAAAGTTTTATTCATCAACAGGAAGAAATTTCCTTTGTAAAAAAATACCTTTACCCAGTATTTGAAAGATAAATTAGAAGTTGTGGAAGTGCAAGGTACAATCTTGAGTAAGGTTGAGGGACGGGATGCAGGATAACCTTTCAGGGATTGAACATCCAGTTTCTGTTAATGTTTTGCAAATTCCAGATGAATCTTATGAGGTGGTACATTCGCTTGCTAAGTGGAAACGCCATACCTTGGCTCGTTTTGGTTTTGGTGAAGGAGAAGGTCTCTTCGTTCACATGAAGGCTCTTCGCCCAGACGAAGATTCACTAGATGCGACTCACTCAGTCTATGTAGACCAGTGGGACTGGGAAAAAGTTATTCCAAACGGACAGCGCAATCTTGCCTATCTTAAAGAAACGGTAGAAAAGATTTATAAGGCTATTCGTTTGACAGAGTTAGCAGTAGAAGCACGCTACGATATTGAGTCAATTTTGCCTAAGCAAATTACCTTTATCCATACAGAAGAGTTGGTGGAACGCTATCCAGACTTGACACCTAAAGAACGTGAAAATGCTATTTGTAAGGAATTCGGTGCGGTCTTCCTAATTGGTATCGGTGGAGAATTGTCAGATGGAAAACCTCATGACGGACGTGCACCGGACTATGATGACTGGACAACCGAATCTGAAAATGGCTATCATGGCTTGAATGGGGACATCCTTGTTTGGAATGATAATTTGGGTGCAGCCTTTGAATTGTCTTCAATGGGCATTCGTGTCGATGAAGACACTCTCCGTCGCCAAGTAGCTATCACAGGAGATGAAGACCGCCTTTCTTTGGAATGGCACAAAGCTCTATTAAATGGACTCTTCCCATTGACAATTGGTGGAGGAATTGACCAATCTCGTATGGCTATGTTCCTACTTCGTAAGAAGCACATCGGTGAAGTCCAAACCAGTGTTTGGCCACAAGAAGTGAGAGACACCTACGAAAATATTCTTTAATCAATCGAGCCGTAAGGTTCGATTTTCTTTTTTTGATAAGAATTTGGTATAATATACGGTATGAAAATCGTATCAGGTATCTACGGAGGGCGTCCTTTAAAGACGCTGGACGGTAAAACGACAAAGTACCAACATCAGACAAGGTTAGGGGCGCTATTTTTAATATGATTGGTCCCTACTTTGAAGGCGGGCGAGTGCTAGATCTTTTATGCTGGTAGCGGTGGTTTATCCATTGAGGCAGTTTCAAGAGGGATGTCCAGTGCCGTTCTGGTTGAGAAGGATCGTCGAGCTCAGACTATAGTCGCAGAAAATATCCGAATGACTAAGGAAACCTCTAAATTTCAATTATTGAAAAATGGAGTCCAGTCGTGCTTTGGAGCAGGTGGACGGTGTCTTTGATCTTATTTTCTTGGACCCTCCCTATGCAAAAGAACAAATCGTGTCCGATATTGAAAAAATGGCAGAGAGAAATCTTTTTTCAGAGGATGTCATGGTGGTTTGCGAAACAGATAAATCAGTAGAACTTCCAGAAGAAATCGCTTGTTTGGGCATCTGGAAGGAAAAAATATATGGGATTAGTAAGGTGACGGTTTATGTCAGATAAGATTGGGCTATTTACAGGTTCCTTTGATCCGATGACCAATGGACATTTGGATCTCATTGAGCGTGCAAGTAAGCTCTTTGATCAATTGTATGTGGGAATTTTTATAATCCTCATAAAACAGGATTTTTGGCGATAGAGAGCCGAAAGAAAACTGTTGAAAAAGCAGTGGCCCATCTGAATAATGTCAAAGTCATAGCTTCTCACGATGAATTAGTCGTTGATGTTGCTAGAAAATTAGGTGCAGAGGTCTTGGTGCGTGGCTTGCGTAATGCAACAGATCTTCAGTATGAAGCCAGTTTTGATTTTTACAACCATCAACTAGCAGGAGAAATGGAGACAATCTACCTCCACAGTCGCCCAGAGCATGTATACATCAGCTCTTCAGCTGTGAGAGAACTATTGAAATTTGGTCAAGATATCAGCGGGTATGTACCAAATGCTGTCCTAGAGGAGTTAAACAATGAAGAAAAAAACTAGATGGCCCTTATATCTCATTATTGGGCTCATTATCACTTTTATCGCTTTTACGGTGCCCCTGCCTTATTATATCGAGGTGCCAGGAACTTCTGAAGATATTCGAAAGGTTTTACAAGTTAATAACCAACCTGACCAAGAGGAAGGTTCCTACCAATTTGTGACGGTTGGAGTTAAGCACGCTAGACTGGTTGACTTAGTCTATGCTTGGCTAACACCTTTCACGGACATACATAGTGCCAAAGAGATGACTGGTGGTTCATCAGATGCGGAATTTATGAGAATCAACCAGTTTTACATGGAAACTTCGCAAAACATGGCCAAATATCAAGGCTTGAAAACGGCCGGTAAGGAAATTGAGCTTAAATACTTAGGTGTCTATGTTTTGACTGTAACAGATAACTCGACTTTCAAGGGAATTCTTAATATTGCTGACACCGTAACAGCTGTGAATGATAAAACTTTTGAGAGTTCAAAAGAGATGGTGGACTACGTTAATTCTCAAACTCTAGGTGATCAGGTTAAGGTTACTTATGAGGAGGATGGAAAAGTTAAGACTGCCGAAGGAAAGATCATTACTCTAGAAAATGGGAAGAATGGTATCGGAATCGGCTTGATTGACCGCACAGAAGTTTCAAGTGATGTGCCAATCAAGTTTTCAACTGCTGGGATTGGTGGTCCTAGTGCTGGGATGATGTTTAGTTTATCCATCTACACGCAAATTGCAGACCCTACTCTTCGAAATGGACGGATTATTGCGGGTACAGGAAGCATCGATAGAGATGGCAACGTAGGTGACATTGGTGGAATTGATAAAAAGGTTGTGGCCGCAGCTAAAAAGGGAGCAACTGTATTCTTTGCTCCTAACAATCCAGTAACTGAAGAAGCTAAAAAGGCAAATCCAAATGCCAAGAGTAATTATGACACAGCTCTAGAAGCGGCTCAAATGATTAAAACAGACATGAAAATCGTTCCAGTCAAAACGCTTCAAGATGCGATTGACTATTTAAAAAACAATCCCTAAACAGTAGGCGAATCCCTAAACTAGCGTAGAAAAAAAGAAGATGGTATAATAGGCAAATGATTCAATTGTTTTTTACCCTTAGTAGTCATATGTTTTTTGTCTACCTAGTCTTTCAGCTCTTGAAAGATTTGGTCAGATGGGATCAAATTTTGAAGGTGACAAAGGATAATGCGGAAGAAGGTTCGACTCTTGGTAGTATTGTGTAGTATCGGTTTAGGATATCTAATTAGTTCCTTTTTCCTAAATCTCTACCAACTTTGGCAAGAAGCAGTACGTGGTCTGCTATAATTTATATGTTACAGGAGTTATAATAAGCAGATGTTTAGGTAGTTAACAAAAATATTGGGAGAATTAAATATAATGGATATTGTAATTTTTATTGTTAATAACGCTATTAATTTATTTGTTGCCCCAAAAATAAGGAGTATCTAAGTGTCGAATCTACATCAGGGCTTAGAGGTTTCCTTGCTTTTAGGGATCATATTTCATCATTTATCACCATTGGTTAAAACTGGTGAAGAATTTTTCTAATTTTTTTCATATATGGGGACCTATATTGTTTCTATATTTTTCTTTTTTTATCTGCTTACGGGTTGTATGTTCAAAAATGAAAGTAAGGAAAAATTACCTAGATAATTTTTAGAAAAAAAGACTTTCTAAAATTATGGTTCCATTTTTTTATTATCTCTTTGATTTATATGTTTGCCAGATTCGTAAACGGTCAATTAATGGATTTAAATTTTTTTATTAATTTATTTAAAAAAAGGAAGTACAATTATATATAATGGTTGGTTCGTTGATATTATAATTTTTAATGTATGTGTTCTTTTTACATATCGTTTAAGTTTTTTCAAAAATAAGCTCTTATCTATTGTTCTCAATACAATATTTATAATCTGTTACATCTGTTTGGCTATAAAAATTAGGTTATAGTTTCTGGTGGTATAATAGTGCTTTGTACTTCGTTATTGGTCTAATATGGGCTAAAAAAATCAAAAATAAAATTGATAGATTTTTAAATAGATATTACTTTATCGCAATTATTTTTAGTCACTGTGTTACTCTTTTTTTCTCACATAAATACAATATTTTTATTGAAGTATATACATTTAGAAAATAGCTATAGTTATGCACTGTACTAATTTAGATAATATTATCTTTACAATCTATTTTATTATACTTTTTGAAAAAAATAAATTTTTCAAATGTCTATTTAGCTTTAATAGGTCGTATATCATTTGAATTATATATGATACATGGATTAGTAATTTCTATTCTAGAAAAAAATATTTGTGTCATCCAGAGTAAAATGATGTGTTATTTACATTTTTTGTATTGTTGATAAGTCTGGTTTTGGCTTGGATTATTAATAAATTAGTTAATAGATTTACTCAAAAAGTAAGTCTATTTATAAAATCAACATTAAAGGAAAATACTCTATGGAAAAAATTGTAGTTCAAGGTGGCGATAATCGTTTGGTTGGAAGTGTTACCATCGAGGGCGCAAAAAATGCAGTTTTGCCACTGCTTGCAGCAACTATTTTAGCAAGTGAAGGAAAAACAGTCTTAAAAAATGTTCCTATTTTATCGGATGTTTTTACCATGAATCAGGTGGTTCGTGGATTAAATGCGAAAGTAGACTTTGATCAAGAAGCACATATTGTCGAAGTTGATGCAACTGGGGATATCACAGAAGAAGCTCCCTACAAGTATGTCAGTAAGATGCGTGCTTCTATTGTAGTATTGGGACCAATCTTGGCTCGTGTAGGACATGCTAAAGTTTCGATGCCAGGTGGTTGTACTATCGGTAGTCGCCCTATCGACCTTCACCTAAAGGGACTCGAAGCGATGGGGGCTCAAATTACTCAAACGGCAGGATATATCGAAGCTAAGGCAGAACGCTTGCACGGAGCTCACATTTACATGGACTTCCCAAGTGTAGGTGCTACTCAAAACTTGATGATGGCGGCAACTCTTGCTAACGGTGTGACAGTCATTGAAAATGCTGCGCGTGAACCTGAGATTGTCGACTTGGCTGTTCTCCTAAATAAAATGGGTGCCAAAGTCAAGGGGGCAGGAACAGAAACTGTGACGATTACTGGTGTTGAGCAACTACATGGTGCGACCCACAATGTTGTACAAGACCGTATTGAAGCAGGGACCTTCATGGTAGCAGCTGCCATTACAGGTGGAGATGTCTTGATTCAAGATGCCATCTGGGAACACAATCGTCCCTTAATTGCTAAATTATTGGAAATGGGTGTTGAAGTCATCGATGAGGACGAAGGAATTCGTATTCGTTCTCAACGTGAAAAATTAAAGGCTGTCCACGTTAAGACACTTCCACATCCAGGATTTCCGACAGACATGCAAGCGCAGTTCACGGCTCTAATGACGGTTGCTCAAGGTGAGTCAACCATGGTAGAGACTGTATTTGAGAATCGTTTCCAACATCTAGAGGAAATGCGTCGTATGGGCTTGCACTCTGAAATCATCCGTGATACAGCCCGTATCGTCGGAGGACAGCCTCTCCAAGGAGCAGAAGTTCTATCGACAGACTTACGTGCCAGTGCAGCCTTGATTTGACAGGCTTGGTAGCTGAAGGAGAAACAGTTGTAGGAAAGCTTGTCCATTTAGATAGAGGTTACTACCGTTTTCATGAAAAATTAGCCCAGTTAGGAGCTAAGATTGAACGGGTAAGTGTGGAAGCTGATGAAGATGAATAAACGATCCAAATATGTCTTACGTCGCTTTATCCTAGTAATTGTAGTATTACTACTAGGATTCTTAGCTCTTGCTATTGGTTTGATGATTGGCTATGGTATTCTAGGAAAAGGTCAAGATCCTTGGGCTATTTTAGCACCAGCAAAATGGCAAGAACTCATCGCAAAATTTACAGGAAAATAGACTGGGAGACCAGTCTTTTTCTAGGAAGTGAAATGAAGGAGAAAGTATGAACAAAAAAACAAGGCAGGCCCTAATTGGTCTCTTGCTCTTTTTGCTCTTGTCAGCAGGAAGCTACTATATTAAACAAATGCAGTCTTCCAACACTGCACCACAAACACAAGTAAAACAAAAATCACAGTCGTCTGATGCTCCAAGTCAAGAATTAGCTGAAAGTGTCCTGACAGATTCTATCAAAAAACAAATTAAGGGTTCTCTTGAATGGAATGGAGCAGGAGCCTTTATCGTCAATGGTAATAAGACAAATTTGGATGCAAAGGTTTCAAGCAAACCCTATGCTGATAACAAGACAAAAACTGTAGGAGGAGAGACAGTTCCCACAGTAGCCAATGCCCTCATGTCAAAAGCGACCAGACAATACAAGGATCGTGAAGAGACTGGGAATGGCTCGACTTCTTGGACGCCAGCAGGCTGGCATCAGGTTAAGAATCTAAAGGGAAGTTACAACCATGCGGTCGATAGAGGGCATTTGTTGGGCTATGCCTTGATCGGTGGATTAGATGGCTTTGATGCTTCTACTAGCAATCCTAAAAACATTGCCGTACAGACAGCTTGGGCCAACCAAGCGCGTGCAGAAGATTCGACAGGTCAAAACTACTATGAGAGCTTGGTTCGAAAAGCCCTAGATCAGAATAAACGAGTGCGTTACCGTGTGACGTTGCTCTATGCGACTGAAGAAGACTTGGTGCCGTCCGCATCGCAGATTGAAGCCAAGTCCTCTGATGGGGAGTTGGAGTTTAATGTCGTTATTCCAAATGTCCAAAAGGGAATTCAGTTAGATTACCGAACAGGTGAGGTCACAGTCACAAAAAATAACTAATTGATCAAGAGGTTGAGGGAAAATCCCAACCTCGTTTTTTATTAGTCATGAACTATTGACAGGATTGGTTGTTTTTTGCTCTTCTGATTTTAAAGAGCTTTTTTGAAAATTTACAAGGCTTGAACTAGGGCGTCGGGACTTGGATTGCAGCTCTCTATTCAGCGACCCTTTATCCTAGAAATTGAAAATTAATGTGTAGAAATTGGAAAATATGGTATAATAGTTTCAATTATACTTTTTAGGAGAAGGAAAATGGAAGACCCGAGCAGTCAGGATTTGTTACTGCAATTTGTTTTATTAGTTGTTTTGACCTTTTTAAATGCCTTTTTCTCTGCAACAGAGATGACCATGGTTTCACTTAGTCGTTCACGTGTTGAGCAAAAAAAGCCGAAGAGGGGGATAAACGCTATATCCGTTTACTAAAGGTACTTGAAAATCCCAATCACTTTTTATCAACCATTCAAGTTGGTATTACTTTAATTACAATCTTGTCAGGGGCTAGGTTAGCAGATTCTCTTGGAGAATTGATAGCTTCTTGGATGGGTAATGGAGAGACTGCGCATGCCGTAGCCACCTTCTTATCATTAGCTTTCTTGACCTATATTTCTATCGTTTTTGGCGAGCTTTATCCCAAGCGAATTGCTCTAAATCTTAAGGATACCTTAGCCATCAGAACAGTACCGTTTATCATTGGTCTCGGTAAGATTGTGAGTCCCTTTGTTTGGATGCTATCCGCATCAACTAATCTTTTGAGTCGTTTAACACCGATGACATTTGATGATGCAGATGAAAAAATGACTCGTGATGAGATTGAGTACATGCTAACTAAGAGTGAAGAAACCTTGGATGCAGATGAAATTGAAATGTTGCAGGGGATTTTCTCACTAGATGAGCTCATGGCACGTGAAGTCATGGTTCCTCGAACAGACGCCTTTATGGTTGATATTCAAGACGATACTCAGACGATTATTGAAAGTATTTTAAAACAAAACTTTTCTCGAATTCCTGTCTATGATGATGATAAGGATAACGTGATTGGTTTGATTCATACCAAGAGTCTGCTAAAAGCAGGATTTACCGATGGTTTTGACAATATCGTATTGAGAAAGATTTTACAGGAACCACTCTTTGTACCTGAAACCATTTTTGTGGATGATTTGTTAAAAGAGTTGAGAAATTCACAAAGACAGATGGCAATTCTTCTCGACGAATATGGGGGAATGGCTGGTTTGGTCACTCTTGAGGATTTACTTGAAGAGATTGTTGGTGAAATTGATGACGAAACCGACCGAGCTGAGGTCTATGTTCACACAATTGGCGAAAATATCTATATCGTACAAGGAACAATGAATTTAAATGACTTCAATGACTACTTTGATGTTGAACTTGAAAGTGACGATGTGGATACAATCGCTGGTTACTATTTGACCGGTGTGGGAACTATTCCAACATCTGAAAAACTTAGCTATGAGTTAGATAGTAGTAATAAGCATATCACCCTAACTAATGATAAGGTCAAAAATGGACGTGTAACTAAGCTTAAGGTTCAAATTCAAGAACTTGAATCAGAAGAAGAAACAGAATAAAACAAAAGCTTTATCAGAGCAGAACTGATAAAGCTTTTTTAGTAGTCAAGAAGAAAAGACTCCTGTAGGAGCCTTTGATAATATAGAGGCGGTAGACGGATTAAAAACTATTGATTTGTCGGGCTCTGTGGGTGTTTCGCCCCAAATCCGCCCCAAATTTAAGCAGTTAGGAAAATTTCTTTTATTTGCTCGAAGTTCTTATCCGCTAGTGCTTCCATCTGATGTGAGTAGACCTTTAGGGTTATATCTGGACTCTCATGTCCTAGTAGCTTCGATATGGTTACAATGTCAATACCCTTTAAAATCAAATATGATGCGTAAGTGTGTCGCAGACTATGATTTCTTACTGGACGTCCTACAAGTTTTTTTATTAGCTTATTACAAGCCGAGTTTGAAACTCCAAAACAAACACGGTTCTTTATATTCGCTTGCCAATATTTTTTCTTGTAAGTTTTCAGCGTTTCAATCGTGGTTTTGTCGATTGGCACCTTCCTTTTTGATGTTTCGTTTTTTAGATCCGCAAAATCTTGCGTTTTTGAATAATCAAAGGACTTGTTTATATCTATTATTCCATTCTGCAGGTCTATGTCGCTCCACGTTAGCCCCAGAGCCTCAGAGAAGCGCATACCAGTCACTGAAAGGAGATAGAGGGTAAAATAGGACACATACTGGATATTCGAGCGTGTGGACGAAATTAGAGCCTTATATTCGCTCTCTTCCAAAAAAAGTCATTATCCTCTGATCTAGTTTCTATCTGAGATTTGACTTTGGCATCTTCAGCGAAGTTATAACTGATCACTTGTTCCCTGACTGCGACTTTTAGAGCGCCCTTGATTTGATAGTGGAATTTCTCGAGCGTTTCTTGAGCATATTTCTCGCCAAACTCGTTGAGTCGTTTTTGGTAATATAAGGGAGTGATATCCTTTACTTTCAAATTTCCAAAATAAGTTTCGATATGCTTCAGATTTTTTGGTATATGTGTCCCAAGTCTTATCTTTGACGTGCGGGCGCTTGTAAACGTCAGACCAAGTCTTTACAAAATCATAAAGCGTGACATCTTTGTCTGTCAGGATATTCTCGGACAAGCTGTCCTCTATCTCCCTTGCTGCAACTTGAGCCAGTTTCTTGGTCTTGAACCCGCTTTTTGATTTCTGCTTATATTTGCCGTCTGTATCCTTGTAAGATATTCGATATTCCCAGCCGTTATCTCTTTTTCTAAAGTATGCCATTGTTTTTACCTCACTTTTTTTGTTAAAATGGGTATAAGAAAACGACCTTTTGAATGGTTGTTTCTTATACATGATTTCCTCACACTCAAAGTTTGGCTATGGCGAGTGTGGGGTTTTTTGTTGCTTTTTATTACTGTTAATTGTAAAATATGATTAAAGACGTGAAAAGGAGGTTAAAGACATGCTATCATTTATCAAAACTACTAAAAAGAAATTAAAGATTTCAAAAGAAATCCAAAAAGGATCTTATAAAAAAAATTTTTGAAGAATTGAAAATGTCGAACTCTTTAAAAACGTGAAAATCATATTGCTCGCTCCTTAGAAAATAAAGAATGCTTAGAAGCTCAGAAGGAAAGAGTTAGAAGAAGAATATCGAATTTTTACTCGAAGTAAATGGCAATAGAGTATTACAAAACGGTCTCCTTCTTTTGTAATATCAAAAGAATTAGTAACCATATTAATAAACATGCTAGGACCATGTGATAAAATATGGCTTGGACTTTCGACAAAAAGTTGAAAAACTCCATATCCGTCTCGATTTCAGCAGCTGCTATACCTAGTATAGTAGCTTTTCTTTTGAAGCGTTTAATAGAGCTAGCGAGCTTTTTGGAATTCTTGTATTCTGTTGCTCACATATACATAATGATGAGCCGATTTTTAGAATAGAACAATCGCTTAATAACGATTCTACATATTGAGACATTTTGTTGATTCTAATGACGTTAAATATAAAAAGAATCTTCAAGAGTTTCTTTGATTTCTGCTATTCTAGAAGCATGTTTCTCTTTATTAACTTGAGTAATTCTCTTTAGTTCTTTTTCAAGCTTCTTGTATTCTTCTATTTCATCTGGAACGAAGCTCTCTAAAGCACTGATATCCATTGTGTTTTTTTAACATAGAAAAATCATAGATTGTTAAATCGTTGATTTCTTCAAGAATCTCTCCTTCGGTAACATTCTCAATAGTTTTTTTATATCATCTTTGATTTTTATCAAGAAGGAGATCTAATGAAAAATCATCAATAGCGGTTTCGACTAACTCTCGGTTTCCTGAAGAATATACTAGAGCTGTTTTATCCGCTGTAATTTCTGTGTTTGCTACATTCCCAGAGAAAAAGACCAGCTCTGAGTTTGCCACCGGCTGAGTAAGATTCTTGATTTGATGTTTCTTCATGTGTTGTTTGAGAATTACTCTCTTCTGCAATATGTTTTAAAATAAGACCTTGATCAATTTGAGCTAACAATGAATTGACCAGTTTTGTATCTAGATAAATTATTTCTTTCATAATTTTTTATCCTTCCTTAATTTACTAATGCTAAATATTCCTCTTGAACCATGACTTCATTTGTCATGGTTTTTAGATTGTAGTAGGACATGAATTTGAGGTAATCAAATTCTGTGGGGTCATCTAAGCTTTCTAGTGCGTCTTTTACGAGATGATGGATCATATTCCTATCAGCTTCGTTTTCACAGCGTAGGCGAGCGTTCTGGTACTCTGAGCGTGTGTGGTCTTTGTGTCCGAGTTCATGCAGTAGGACCTTAACCCTCTCTTTTTTGCTGAGTTTATTAGACAAGAAAGCTGTATTGGTTTCTTTTTCGTAAAATCCAAGTTCATCAGGTATTAGCTCGCCGTCAAAATCGACAATGCGAACCTGAAAATGACTTATAATTTCTTTTTCGGTCACTAAGCAGTACCTCTAATCACCAGCTTCTTTGAGATAACCTTCAATGATAGACTGGATGATTTTCTTCTTTTCATCTGTTAATTCACGACCACCGAACATCATGACGTTAGACGCCATTTCTTCTACATTCAGAGTCTTACCTTGCCATGTGTACTCTTTTGGAATTTCCAGCAATAGACGGATTATCTGTGCGACCGAGCAGATAGTCGGTGGACACGTTGAAGTAGTCAGCGATTTCTGAAATTCGTTCAGTAGATGGTTTTGAACTTTTTAAATTATAAATGGTATTTCTACTGTAACCAAGTTTTTCTTCCAATGAATTTATTGAAAGTCCTTGCTTTTTGGCAAGTTCTTTAATTCTGTCAAATGTCTGAAAACATTGATTTTTCAACCTTTCTGAGAACATGACAAAAAAATATTTAATATTTCTCATTAAAAACACTTGACAAAGTTAATGTGAAGTATTAAAATAGTTTTTGTAAGTTAATGAGTTAGTAAAAAAACGAAGTTAAAACTTATCTAAAAATAAATAGCTTTTGGCGAGCAAGAAAATTGATAGATATAAGGTTTTATCAAGGTTTTTAATTATGCTTTCATTTTAATACTATACATTAATTTTTGTCAAGCATTTTATAAAAACAATTTACTAACTTTTTAACTCTATCTAAAAAAATAAAAAGGAGGAGGTAATATGAGTCAGCAGCATCATAAATGGATCAACCTCGTAAAAGAGCGTATTGAAAAACGTGGATGGTCGCAGACAGACCTAGCTGTTGTGGTCGGGGTTAGCCCATCAGCCATCACACAGTTGCTTAAGGATGGAAAAGGGAGCGATGACTTAAAATTGCGAATCAATAAAAAGTTGCGAATCAATGAGTCATGGGGAAAAAAATTTGAGGAGAATTAGAAAGGAGAAATTATGACAGATTTTAAAAATTTGAATGTTCAACTAATCTTTCAGAAATGCGACTGAGGATTATACAGCAGTTAAAAATGATTTTCTGAGAGATCCAAAACTTGAACCTGCAACAATCGGTATATTGATGGTTATTCTCAGTAATAAAGAAAAATTGGATTGTATATCCAGAAGAAATAGCTAAACGTCTCAATGTAAGTCGAGAAATGGTTTTAAGACATTTTAAAAAAATTAAACGATGCAGGTTATATGCGAATGGTCAAAAAAAGTCTCGGCAGAGGTCGAGGAGTTCAGACTTTCAGATTCTTCTCAGATACAAAAGATAACTGACTTTCAATTTGAAATAATGTTACAACGACTTAATGATGCAATAGCTAAATGGTCTGAATTATCCACAGTTGATTAATACAAAGTTGCGTTTTTACAACATTGTATTTTACAACATGTATTTTACAACGTTGTAAAATAAGACACTAATAAGTATTAACTAACAACAAGTATTAAATAACAATAAATACTAACTAACAACAAGTCCTACTACTCTTAATAAATAAAAGAGAGGAATTTAAAATTTCTAATTTAGGACTTTTGGTTTGAAAGGAGTAAAGATGAAAAGAAACAATAAAGGAATTTCTAAAAATTCAGAAGCCAGTTTACAAAACGAGAATGGTTTGAAATTAACCAAGCCGTCGAAGCTCGTTTAAATGAAAAAGCCGACCAGTTGAAACTGGACGACTTAGATTTAGAAATCATCTCTAAAAGACTAGGACGGTCTATCTAAAGAAAGGGTCAAACAAATGGCATCTAACAGAACTATATCAGTAAATACATCAGAGCATGATGTATTGTTGACGGCAAGAAAAGACTACCCTGCTGTATTCGTCGATGGAATGTTTCTCGACGGAGTTGAGCGAGTGGAATTTATCAATAATTTTGGAGACAAAGATTGTGAAGTCATTCTTATATTCAATGAACGAGTAGAAAATAATCCGTTTCCTTTAAATGAGGTCAGTCTATTAGAAAAGTTATTCGGTCAGGCTTCAAACGGGCAATCCTTACGGGATATTGTCTTGCAAACTCTTGAAGATGGAAATTAGTATCCAGACCATCAAAGAATGACACATGTATACTAAAGCTTTCTTTTCCATCTTTCTTGGCTCTTTCGTATTCTTTGCCAAGGATAATCAGAGAAGCTTCTAATTGATAATCAGCCATAACATTACCCCCTTTCTGACTATATTATAGCAGAAATGGAGATTAGAAATAGAAAGGAGTAGAAAAATGAACGAACTAGAAAGAACAGCCCTCAACGAGATATTGAGGACCGTGACCTATATTGCTGAGAAGTTGGATGAAGTAGACTCTAAGATTTCTTTGAACGATTCACAAGTTCTTGAGCAATAAAAAAGTCTTAACCTACTTTACACTAGGTCAATACCTGCATACTTTGATAAGGTTTCACAGTCGGTGTAAAGCGACTGGTTGAAACTTCGCTGGTCATGCGTCCAGCACTGCAATCAACGTGGTTTGGCTAGTCTTTGAGTGCCGCTCGGTAGTTGTCTGTCAGTCCCGCTATAAGCAGAGCTGCAGTCCCTCTTATAGTCAGCGACAGGCTCCGTGCAGTCACACTCGCAGTAAAAACGTGTTGGTTACCTAGCCAAACTGAATCACTGAACCACAGTCCCCTTCAAAAATTTTGCCAATTTGCATCAGCTCCTTTCTTGTTAAGGATAATATAAATATATGCTGTTTTTGAAGGGGGTACATCGGTCTTGAGACCGATTTTTGGAGAAAATCATGGAAGATAAAGTCATTGAACTTGCTGATTACTTCATCAGCGAATCTAAAACGTACAGAGAAGCTAAGATAGCGTGTGAGAAGCTATTGAAACAAGTCAGTCATGAGATTGAACTCAGGGCGCTGGAAAGTAATATTGTATAAACCAAAAAGCACCTGACGGCAATCAGGCGCTCAACAAAATTATTCAAGGAAATTATAACATGAATGACTTAATGAATCAACTATTAGATCAATTCGAAGCTGGATTGATGGATAGAACGCTCAAGGTCATGACGATTGTGACCGACGAAAAACGGCGTTATCCAATGGAACTGAACAAGTCTCAATGCTCGGAGATGTTACTGGGCACGAAAGATACATCAACGTTCGACGAACGCTTTAATCGACACGCAGATTTCCCAAGGATTGAGGGCAAGCGTGAGAAATATCCAAGGGATGCCGTCATTGAATGGTATCACGAAAACTGGCAGAAAACAGCTATATAAATCAAAAAGGAGAAAAATATGAAATTATATACTAAATTCAAACTCAAACTTGAAGGAGTTATAAAATCGGTTAACCTTGACTGGAGAGAGGTTGCGATCGAGCTTATGAATGACCTTATTGAAGAACAAAAGAGCCACTTTGCCTGCAAACTAGAAAACCATGATCTAAAACAACAATTGGCAATCTACAAAGAAAAAGAAAAAGGAGAACAATATGTTTAAAGCACTAAAAACAATCAAAAAAATCAAACAACTTCAGTTAGAAATACATGCTTTTAGTCTTGCTTTTTTGACCGTCGAAGAAATGGGGCTTTTCCCAGAAGATAAAAAAGGCAAGGCGAAGGCTCAAACAATGCACGACGTGAGTCTCATGATCAAGGATATTTTAGACGGCAAGTCAGTAGATGAAGCTATGAAACGGCTAGATATTGAAGTGAAAGCTGAAGAGGTGGAGCAGGAAGATGACCAGAATTGAACTTGAAAACCGTGTGTGGCTTTTGGCTAATCACGAAGAAAAAAACGAATTGCTGGATCTCGGTTTGACGTCCAAAGCTAGATATGTGAAGCGAGTCCTGGAACTAGGGAAGGTGTATGCTCATGTTTGATTACGACAGAGACATAATGCAACCTCCCGAAGAACGAGAAGAACTTGACCCGAACGATTATGTATATATTGGATGCGGTCAGTATCGGTATGTAGGTGATGAAGTATGATCCAGAAGTTACACAAAGAAATCGACAACTGGCGAGCTGAATATATGCATCTCGGCCGAGAACTCGGAAAAATCATCAACGAGCAACAAGATATTATTTTGAAATTGCAAAACGAAAATCGACGCTTGAAGCGTCAAAATTGGAACTTTAAGAAAACGAAAGGTAGAAGAAAATGACAAACGAACTAACACAGAAGCAAGTTACATCAAATGTTGCAACACGAATCGAAGCGATGAAGGGAGAAGGACTACTGATCGCACCGAATTATAGCGTTAGCAATGCCTTGAGCTCGGCATACTATGCTCTAAAAAATTCTAGTAGCGGGAATTTGCTCCAACAGTGCACTCAAGACAGCGTTTATAACGCGTTATTAGAAATGGTAACCCAAGGACTAAGCCCGGCTAAAAAGCAATGTTACTTTATCAAATATGGTTCGGATGTTCAGCTTAGAATGTCTTATTTTGGGACCATTAAAGTTACTAAAGATTTGCAAGAGGTGAAAGACGTTACTGCAAATGTTGTCTACGAAGGGGATACGCTAGAGGTATCAGTTGAAAACGGGCGTAAGAAGTTAGTCAAACATGAGACGGATTGGCAGAACGCAGATAATCCAATAATTGCTGCTTATTGCATCATCACTCGAACGGATGGAGAAGAGTTCTTTGAGGTCATGACTAAAAAACAAATTGACAAGTCATGGTCTAAAGCAAAAACGAAAAATGTCCAAATCGATTTCCCTGACCAGATGGCCATGCGTACGGTTATCAACCGAGCTGCCAAAATGTTTATCAACACAAGTAATGACAGCGACTTATTCGCTGGAGCGATCAATAACACAATTGCTGACGAGTATGACAATGGTCGTCAGATGAAAGAAGCTGAACCAGTGAGAGAAGAAGTTGAAACATTAAAAAATATCCTTGGAGCTTCTGAAGAAGTGACTGAAAAACCAAAAAAAGAGGTTATCAACCAGGAGTTGACAACCACAGATACAAGCTACCCAGCAGATGAAGTTCCAGATTTTGATCAAGAAACGGGCGAAGTAATTGATAAGGAGCCAGAAAATGGTCAAATGGACATGCTAGAAGGGGAGGATTTCTAGAATGACTGAAGAATTGAAAGATGTAACAGATAGCCTAGAACTCGTTCCAGTGACGGATTTAGAAGTCGGATTTGTCCTGAAAGCGGCTGAAATCGAAATCCAAGGAAAAGAGGTTTTGGAACAAGCTTTAGCAGCATATCAAAAGAAATACGCTGGCTATATCGTGACAGAAGAAACCTTGTCAGATGACACAAAGGTTAAAGACGAATTGGGACGAGTGCAACGTCAGATTGAACAAGAACTCAAAAACCAACTAAAAGACTACTCTAATCCGTTGGACGAAGTGAAAGCATGGGTTAATGCTGTACTAGACCCTATCAAAACTTTGCAGGCTGACATCAAAACTCAGATTAAAGAATTTGAAGAGAGAGCGACAGAAGCTCGCAAGGAAACAGTCAGAGAAGCTTTTGAATCTGCAATCGCAGATAGCGGAGTCGATCTTGATATCAAGCTGTTTGCTATTTACTTTGACGATTTTAGCAAGAAAAAGTGTTTCATGGCTGACAATGTGCGGATCAATCAAGCGACCTCTAAAATGATCGCTGATTTGGTCTCAGAAGAAGCAGAAAAGAAACAACAACGTGAAGCTGGACTTATCCAGATAACAGAAGCAGCTGCCAAGGCAGGCTTTGGCCCAGTTGTCTATATCCGACTTTATGAAGGAGGCGCCAAGTTGGAGGATATCCTGCAGGCCATTTTAGACGATAAAGACCTAGCAGACAAAGCTAAGGCGGAGGAAGAGCTTAAAAAACGTATCGGGGAAATGACAGCTATTGCAGAGGATAATGATCTAGCTCCTCAAAAATACGTTGACATGCTTAAAGAAGGTAAATCAGTTTTGGATGTTATCAATATCCTACACGCAGACGCGGCTGAAATGAGACAAGCTCAAGCGGAAGCAGAACGAAACACTCAGAATCAATCCTACACCCAAAATCAGCCAGAATTTGAGCCTGAAACGAGTTCAGAGGGCAATAGCGCCCGCGAACAAGGAACAGGCCAAAAATCGCAAAATATGGCTTCTGATGATGTGGCTAAAAAATATGGTTATCGATACCAAAATATGGAAATTATTTTCCCTGAAAAAAATATGCGTCAAGTCAAAGAGCAATTCAAGGCTATTTCTCAAGAGTTAGGGATTATTGTCCGAGTAATGCCTGGAGCGGAAAGCAAGGCTGAAAGGGTGGAAATGGAATGACACAAGATTTACTTGGCAAAGATTACTATTCAGCAGCTTCTGCACGTCGCTACTGGTCTATCTCGCAATATAAGCGATTTAGAGAGTGTGAAGCGCGAGCGCTAGCAGAGCTGGAAGGAGAATGGGAAGACCAGAGAGACAACACGGCTCTCTTGGTCGGGAACATGGTCCACAGCTATTTTGAAAGTCCAGAAATACATAAGAAATTTATGGATGAAAACGCAGATGCCATGATTTCAAAAGCCGGAAAGACCAAAGGTCAGTTGAAATCCGACTTCTTGGTCGGCCAGTGCATGATTGAGCGACTGGAGTGACAAGCAATTTATGGAGTTTTATGTCGGTCAGAAAGAGGTTGCTGTCACAGGCGAAATCGAAGGAGTGGAATTCAAAGGTAAGATTGACTGCCTCAATGTTGAAAAAGGGTATTTCGTGGATATTAAGACCACAAAATCAGACATCGACAGTATGGTCTGGGTTAATGATGAAGCAAGCGGACGAAATATTCAGGTCCGCTGGTTCGAAGCTTGGGGGTATGTCCTTCAGATGGCGGCTTACAAGAAGATGCTAGAAGAGAAGTACGGCAAAGAGTTCACCCCTATCATCTACGCAGTAACAAAAGAGCCAACTCCCGACACAAGAGCAATTGTTTTTCAATCTCAGGAAAAACTTGATTACGAGTTATCTGAGTTATCTATGCTTATTAAGCATCTTGACGATGTTAAAAAAGGTAAAGAATGGGCGACGCCATGTGGTCATTGTGAATACTGCAAAACAAAAGCTTTGAGCCAGCGTGTGGAGGTGATTTGATGAGTAAGAAAGTAAAAGACATACTGGCAACCCATGACACAGGTTGCCCGCACGGTATTACATTCGCTATACATCAAAACAAAGAGGAATGTATTGCGTTATTTGGTAGGTCTGGATGGCCTGGTCTCAAACCTCAATTTATTCGTTGGAATGAAAGCGTTGAAAATCAAACAACATACAAAACTGAAGAATCCTTACTTAATGCCTATGTTTGTGATGTTGAAAAACATCAGAAGATTTTATTGTCATTCAATTATTGCCCTTTTTAAGAGGGGAAAAATAACCCAAAACCAACTATTTCCAAAATGGAAACAACTCAAAATTAAACAAGCCGTGCATTCTTGTAAAACTGCGAACTAGAAAACGTCAATGAAGGCCATGTGACCTTGGACGAGCGACTGCCCGTATTTAGCCAATTATCACAAAGGCAGTCGCATTTTTTAGAAATGACATGGATGAAATTATAAAAAAAGATGTCTTGGAATTTATGGCAACAATCCCTGATAATAAAATTGATTTAATTGTAACAGACCCGCCTTATTTGATAAATTACAAAACGAATCGGCGGAAAGAAAATCATAAATTTTTCAGATGTTATCAAAAATGACAATAACCCTAACTTAATAAAAAGAATACATAAAGGAATGCTATAGAGTTTTAAAAACGATACAGCTTTATACATGTTTTGTTCGTTTGACAAAGTTGATTTTTTTAAAAAAAGAAATTGAAAAAAATATTTTACAATAAAAAAACATTATCATTTGAGAAAAATAATCACACTGCAGGTGATTTGGAAGCGCAATTTGGAAAGCAGTACGAAATGATAATACTGGCGAACAAAGGGCGGAGGAAATTTAATGGCGAGCGTCTGACGGATGTTTGGGATTTCAAGAGAGTTAGTTCAGATAAACTACTCCATCAAAATCAAAAACCTATCGAATTGATAAAAAGGTGCATTATAAAAACACTCAAATGTTGGAGATATTGTATTTGATGGATTTATGGGAAGTGGAACGACAGCGCTGGCAGCATTAGAGCTAGATAGGCATTTTATAGGAACTGAAATAGATGAATATTATTTTGGTATAGCAGAGGAGCGGATAAAAAACCACAACGCTCAATTAAGTTTATTTGATGAGGTATGAGATGGAGTGGACGGATTGGGTGGAATGATGAGCTTAAAACAGACGTTACTCGAAGGCTATAAACAATCAATCAAGAGAAACGAAGAAAAGATAATCGAGTATTCGAAACCGTGCGATGCACGGAAGAGACGGATTAGAGCGCTGGAACGGGATTTGTTGAAGAAAAAGAATAAAGAGCTGGAAGATAAGATAAAGGAGTTAGAAGATGAATGTACAGCGATTAATTGAGAAGTATAAAAAACTTGAGGGTGTATGGGATGCTGAAGGAGCAGAACTAGCTCGTAAAATTTTTCTACAAGACTTACAACAACTAGACGAACTGCAACCAGTCAAAGTTCCCCAGTTTGTGGCGGATTGGTATGAAGAGAATAAGGATGATTTTGAAGGGAATTTGCTTCGATGTGTCTATAATATTACATCGATTTTTGACGGTGCTAAACTTAATGAGTTTGAAAGGTGGTTTCTAAATGCTAGCACAAAATCATTTCAAACCCTCGTCAATATGCACCAATTCGGCTACGAGGTCGAGGAAGAGAAACGGTATACAGTGGTGATGAAAACGACAAAACAACCACTATACTATAACGTTCCGAATAAAAAACTATTTTTCTCTATGGGTGGACTGGCTACAAAATTCACCCGAAAAGAACTAGAAGAAGCCGGCTTTGGTGAAGTGTTTAATAGTCCACTGTTTGAAGTTGAGGAGGTTGAGTGATGGAATCATTTGCACACTATTTTAACAAGCATATTGCTAAAAAAATCGAATTAGATGATATTACAATCATTGATTATCATAGTCCAGAATATAATCTAATGTATAATCTAAGATATATTTTCGATAAGAAAAATTCATCTCTAGCCATCACAGGCGATTTCGGTGAGTTGGTTGCAGTAAATTTTAATAATATGGGTAGTTGGGAAGATTTCTATAAAGGATTTCACAAACAACGCTGGATATTTTTATTGAAAAAAATCAAAAGCATCTAGTCGACATCTTTTTGTTTATGATGAAGATGAAGCTAAAAAAATTATTCTTGAGTATTTCTTTGATAATAAGCGATATGAAGACTTAGACGAAAATGATCGATATTATTTTGATGAACTATTTGAATATTTCGATGATCAGCATGGATTCAAACACATTACTGATACTGTTCGAGAATTCCTGAGTGAACAAGATTCAGAATACTATGAGACTCTTGAATTCGCTGGTAAAAAAAGTGTCTGAAATAGTATTTCTATATTTGGATGCTTATAAAAGAGCTTATGAATCGTTAAAAATGAGGAGGTGAAGTGATGGAAAATTTAATGTTTTGGGGAATGTTTATTGCTTGTTTGCTGATTTCGGCTATGACATTTTATATTATGCACTCTCAAGCGATGGTCAATAGAGATTTGGAAAGAAAATACTATGACTTAAAACAAGAAATTTTAAGAGTTTTTTTGGTTGGGATGAATATGACTGGGCAAATAATTTTTAGGGATTATGCTCGTAAAGTGGAAGAACTTATAAAGTTTAAAAAGAAATTGAACAACTTGAAATTATTAAAAAAAGCATTAGAAGTCAAAAGTTTGGAAGAGTTGCAGAAGAAGAAAAAAACAGATTGAAAGTGTAATCAAAACGCTAGAAAATTGAGGAGGTGGAGTGATGAATCTTAGACAAAAAGAAAAACATTACAAATATTCTGAACGATATTTTGTAGCTTGGTTTTCTGTTCATGATGAAAGTTTTTCCATTCCATGCCCGAAACAATATAAGAAAACGCTCAAACAAAAAAATTAAAAATTAAAAAAACTTATGATTATGATGAATGTTGTAGAAAGTATTGGTTATACGAGGAATACTCTGGCAACATACCAAAATTCATGAGAGGAAATGAGGTGGAGTGATGGTACAAACACTTGAACAAGCTACAAAAACTGAAAGCAAACGCATAAAAATCCCTGCGAAAATCAGACCGTTTGATGTAGGTTATCGAATAGTAAACGAATATGGTCAAGCGCTCGCTTTAAGAAATGGGGCAAGTATATTCGCTTTGCCTTCACTTGCTGAAAAAAAGCCATAAAGAAAGAGTTTGGGAAAAATGATCCAGACTTTGATATCGAAAAACATTTTGTCGAAGAGGTCGCTATTGTCAATTTAAGTAAATTTCATAGTTATTTTGAGGAGGTGGAGTGATGAAACGACCTGAACGATACCCATCTGGATACTTCATCCCTGAGCTGATTGAAGATGAAGATATTATCTTTAACAAAGATAGCGATTATCAGAAGCAGAAGAAAAAAGAAAAGAAAAATCCCATTTTTAAAAGAAATAAGTCCAAAAATAGATGGGCGCTTTGAGGAGGTGACAGAATGAACCTTACGACAGATAGCACAATTGAAGACTTAGTTTTGGCAATCGGGAAAATTATCGTTGAGTCTGACGGTAAAACCAGTACAGCGATGCTAGAGATACCCGATCAAGACTTTTACTTAGAAATTGCAGTTAAATTAAAGAAGGAGGCAACCGAATGAAACGATTCATTGCAGTATGGATTCTGCTATCTGCTGGATTGAACATCTGGCAGATGGAGAAGATCCGGAATTTAGAAGAGAAGAAGCCTATGGTTATCTATCAAGCTGATAATCAAGGCGCTGAGATATTTGGTAAGGTCGTAGAAAAAGGACAATATGGCAAGTTGTACACGATTACGATTCGAGATTACGGTGTGTTCGTGGTCACGAAGGAAGTCTATGACAAGGTGAAAGTTGGGGATGAGGTGAGATTATGACGTTCGTTGAACACAATAACCGTCAGAAAGCCAATAAATTTGCTGAGTACGTGACTGGGAAACCGCTACGTGAATACTTAGCTAAAAAAGTGAAGCAGTATTGTGGTGAGAATGTATCTGTCTTTGATGGCGCTGCAGGTTCTGGACAATTAGAACAATTTATCAGTATGACTGATTTTCATGCGGTAGAAATTCAGCAGGAAAGTTGCGAAGCGTTGAAAACGAATTTTCCTCATGCAGTAGTGCACAATCAGAGTTTTTCACTTATCAATCAGATATCCAAGTGGATGCAATTGCAATGAATCCGCCTTATTCTATAAAATTGAAAGATTTACCAGAAGAGGACCGTAAAGCAATTCAGGATTTGTATCCGTGGAAAAAATCAGGTGTGGTTGATGATATTTTTCTGTTAAAATCACTAACTTACACGAAACGATACGGATTCTATATCATGTTTCCTGGCATTGCATACCGTCAATCTGAAAAGAAGATGCGGGAGTTGGTAGGGAATAACCTTGTTGAATTGAATGTGATTCAAAATGGATTTGAAGACACATCTATCAACGTGATTTTCTTGGTTATTGACAAAGAGAAAGAGAGTCCTGAAATTTCAAAAGAGATTTATGACTGTAAGACCCAAAAGATTGAATATCAAGAATCTGATACATTAGATTCAGATTTTAGATGGGTAGCGCCAACCAAGCCTGTAGAGAGGGAAGAAATAGACATTGATCAAGTGAATGCAGAACTAGACCAAATGGCAATTGATCACCTTGAAAAACATTTAGCTAGTCAATTGATATTGATTCAGTTTTTCAATGCAGATATTGATTTAAAATCTTTCATAACAAGATGTCATAAGGTTTTAGATGATTACTTGTTGATGTACAATTTTGCAGTAGGATTAGAATGAAACCAGATAAGATAACAAAGTACGGATTACTAGAAGTTTGCGAACTTATTTCAGGTTCTAGAACGAAAACGACAGATGGACCTTATTTTATCTATGGTGCTGGTATGAAAGCAAAAAGGCACGACAGACAGATTCAATTGTGAAAGTGGCACAATCCGCTTGACTCGTAAGGGTACTGTTGGTGCAGTTTATTTCCATCGAGATCCATTTTGGATAGATGGAGATAGCCTCAGAGTTGAGCCGAAAGAAATGATAGATAAGCGATATTTATTTCACTGGCTGTTGATGAAGCGTGAAGAAATAGAGCGATGCGCAGATGGAGACAATCAACCAGGCTTATCACTAGCTAGATTATCAAAGATGACGATTGAAGTACCTGATATGAAATATCAGTTGAAGGTTGTCAAACTGTTGGATGAAATGAGTGCAGATTTGGAATTTTTTATAGACAATATCACACAAATTAAAATGCTAGAAGGTAAGGTTTTGAGTTACTATAGTGAGAAAATCGGAACAGCCTTAGAAAGAGAAAACAAATGAACGATAAGTTAGATTGTGAAGATTGTAAAAAGTTTTTTTCTTTTTCGAAAAAAACAAGTTAGATTATGATTGTGTATTTCAAAATGGTATTTGTAGCGAGTGTTTACTAAAAAGAATCGAACATAGGGAGGAGTGGTAGACTATGAAGTGTGAGTATGCTCTATATGAAGGTGAGAAATTTGTGACGTTGGGGACAATTGAAGAAATTAGTCAGGAAACCGGAATTGAAGAAAAGAAATTGAGGTATCACACTAGACCATCTCTTAGAAAGCGATACCAAAACGGACTTGCTGTTATTAAAATTGAGGAGGAATAGAATGGATTATGAAAAACCACTAACAAAAAGACAATGTGAGCTGTTCGCTTTCATGCTAAGACAAAAACGAACAGACAATAAGATTACTTTGAAGCAATTAGGAAAAGTTCTAGGGTATTCAACTGCAACAATCTCAAATTGGGAGAATTTAAAAGCTGTGCCTGACTTGTATAATGTTGAAGATGTAGCGACCTATTTCAAATTGCCGATGAATGTGTTTATTGGAGAGGAATGAATTTGAATGATATTAAGAAACGTTTGAAGAAGTTGCCTTATGTGAATATTAAAATTAAATCTCTGCATCATGAGATTATCAGTCTTAGGTCAGGAACGATTAAAGGGCAGTCATTTGATAGCATGCCTAAATCTAAAGATAACAAGAATAAGTCTGAAGAATTGAATATCCGTGTGATTGATAAGATTGATGAGATCTACAAGAAGATTGAAGATGAATATCAAGAACAAGATGACTTAATCAAAGCGATTGAAAATCTTTCTGACCCAATCCAAAATATTGTTATGAGATTGCTTTATATTGATGGGCTTCAGTGGAGCGATGTGCAACGAAGATTGAATTGTAGCAACGCAACGATTCAACGTGCAAGAAGATAAAGCTATTCAAGAAATCACTGATAGTTTTGATAATAAAGAGAGTAAATGATAATTTTTTAAATGATATTATGGTATTGTCAGCAAATAGATTGATGACTCCTGTAGTTTTTAAGGGCCTTGTGCCCTTTGTGGCGGCGATGGGTCAGTGGTTTTATCTCCTTTAATTTTAAAAAAACTTTTTTCGGTTCGACTCCGAACGCCGCCCTTAACTTTAAAATGGTTGCAGTAGCAACTGGACTTTACATGATTGCACGGCTACTTATATCCTAGGTAAGTTATTAGCTAGGTGGTTTGATTCCACTAGAGGTTGTAGACTACAAAAAAAAACAAAAACGAATGCGATAACTAATCAATAAGCAAGGTTGTAGTCGCCTTGCTTTTAAAAACAAAAAAGGTTTTTAGTGTAGCGGTAACACAACAGACTCCAAATCTGTTATCGCGGGTTCGATTCCTGCAAAGCCTGTGAGAGGTCTTCATTAAGTCACACAAGCGTGTGGCTTTTTGTTATGTCTAAACCTTGGATTAAAAGAAAGGGAATGATGAAGCCACAGAAACTTACAATTTTAAACGGCAGAAGAAGCTCGGTGGATTTTGATAAACGCAACGAGGAATATACTGAGTATAATCGTACTCGCTGGAAATACGACAAGGATATTAAAAGGTTTTACAATTCATCTATCTGGAAGCGAACGAGTCAACAAGTCTTGCTTGAAGCTGACTATGTCTGTGCGATGTGCGGTGAAGAAGCAACGATGACTGACCATATCGTTAGCGTGAAGAAAGATTGGTCGAAGCGATTAGATAGAAGTAATCTTCAAGCAAGTTGTAAGAAATGTAATGATCAAAAAGCAATCAAAGAGAAGTATTCTTATTGATTGTGTAGTAAATGATAGAAATAGATATCAAAAAAAGCGAATGAAAACGGAAATTTAGAGGGAGAAACGGTCGGAAATGCATGGTGAAATGTACGGAAATACCCCCTTTTATTTAGAACAGGGCTATATATCGTTCGGATTCTAGAACGCTGCCCTCTTCTGTGCAAAAAATTCCGTTTTTGAAATCTTTTAACTGTAAAAAAATAATGTAAAGGAGGTGTCACATGGGACGGAAAATGAAGATAGTCGAAGCTACTAAAAGCCATCTGACGAAAGAAGAAAAGATAGCTAAGAAAACCATACAGGACAAGGCTTCGGACGGATTGGATGCATTGCAACTTACGCCTCCAAAACACTTTGATCCGATTGCGAAAGCTGAATATAAACGAGTCATCAATGATCTGCGAAAGCTACCCCTCAGAAATCTAGATAGGGCAGTATTAGAAACGTATTGCACTTGGTATGCAGTCTACAAAGAAATATCTCGTGGATTGCAGAAAGAGGGGTATGTAGTTGAAACAGATAGTGGTAAAGTCCTACCTAATAAAATGCTATATAGTTTGGAGCGTGCGACGACTAACCTAACAAAAGCAGCATCACAATTAGGATTAACGGTGGACAGTCGTATGAAATTATATATTCCACAAGTTGAAGAAAAAGAAAACAAGTATTTTTTTGATAAGTTTGGAGGGTAATAATGAATAAGTACCAAGAATTAGTTAATCTGATTGAGAAAAAAATAAGATGACAATCACAAAAAAAGCTTGCTATGATTCACAAAGTGGTTGGTCTGGAGCAAACATCATCATAAAAGATGATCAAGATTTTGAGTTTGATTTGTCTGGTAATGGGTACTGTTTTAATGATAATCAAGTTGATGAAGCGTTGTCAGCCATTAAAAGTTATCTTGAATATAAAAACTTAACTACGTTCGAAGCATTTAAAAAATACATAGAGAATAAAGCTATTTCTAAATAGAAACGGCTTTTTCTATTTTAAGTAGATTGGTGTAGAGGAAATATAACAAGCTCCAACCTTATAGTCGTGGGTTCGATTCCTGCACGGTCTGTATTTTTGACAGAAAGGAGGGTTGAAGTAATGGTAGATAAGAAATATCGAGATGTAGCCTATCAATACGCTTCGAAAGTCGTAAATGGAGAAATCATAGCTAGTAAGAAAGTTATAAAAGCTTGTAAGCGCCATTTAAGAGATTTAAAACGTATAGATGATGAAGACTTTCCGTATGTTTATCTACCTGACAAAGCAAAAAATCCCATTGATTTTATCGAAATGCTACCTGATGTGAAGACTGGTAAACCATATCCACTTAGCGACTTTCAAAAATTCATTTTATCGAGTTTGTACGGTTGGCGACAAAAGTCCGATACATCGATAAGGCGATTTAAAAAAGCTTTAATCAGCTTGGCCAGAAAGAACGGTAAGACAATTCTAGTTGCAGGGATTGCTCTGTATGAGTTTTTATTTGGTCGTAACCCTGCTATGAGCCGTCAGTTGTTTTGTACGGCAAATGACCGTTCTCAGGCCCGTATCGCTTATGATATGATCCGTAAGCAGTTGGATGCTCTTAGGACGAAAAACGAAGATATTAGGAAGGCTACGAAAATAGTACGTGATGAGCTTCGAAATTTGAATGATGAGAGCTACGTGCGAGCATTGAGTCGTGAAACTGGTGCAGTCGATGGTTTTGAACCATATGTTGGTATCTTGGATGAGTTTGCAGCATCTAAAACAAATGAGATGATTGAATTGCTGGAATCTGGTCAAGGACAATTGGATAATCCATTGATTTTGATTATCTCAACAGCAGGTATGGATTTGAATGTACCAATGCACACAATCGAGTATCCGTACATCGAAAAAGTTCTTGATGGAGAAGTTGAGAATGATGAATACTTTGCATTTATTGCTGAACAAGATAACGAAGAAGAAATTGCAGACGAAAAGAACTGGATAAAATCAAATCCAATTCTTGAAGTTAAAGCGCTACGTGACAAGATGATGGACTATCTTCGAAAACGTAGAAAGGTATCGCTTGAGACTGGCACTGTAAATGAAGTTCTGGTTAAGAACTTCAATATGTGGAGACAATCCTCTGAAGAGTCTTATATGGATAAAGAGAGTTGGGCGAAAGCTAAGATAGACCCACCGAATACAAAAAAACGCAGAGTTTGGCTAGGAGTTGACGTTGGTAGGTCTAGCGACTTATTCTCTATTTCTCCTATGGTCATGATGGATGACTACTGGTATGCAGATAGCTTTTCTTTTGTGGCCACGAAATATGGCTTAATTGCAAAAGAAAAAAGAGATGGTGTATCTTATACCAATTTGGAAAGAATGGGCGAGTGTGAGATAACCACGCTTGAGAGTGGGGTTATCGATGATGAACGTGTTCTTGAAAAAATCGAGGAAATGGTATACGAAAACGATTGGGAATTGCAAGGTATTTTCTTTGACCCTTATCAATTCGGTTCACTATTGACTATGATCGAAAAGCGACATCCAGAATGGCTACTAGTTCAGATACCACAAACCACCATGGTCTTGAATATGCCTACGAAACAATTCCGCGATGATGTCCGACAAGGGAAAATCAAGCATAGTGGCAATCAGTTGCTAACAATGGCAATTAACAACGCATACACTAGAGTTGATAACAACGGTATGAGGATTGATAAGAATAAAAAAATAGCAATAAAATTGACCCTTTGGACGCATTGTTAGATGCTTATGCTGCTTGTTATTTAGAGCCGTTCGATGGAAGTGGTTATTGGACAAATGAGAAAATCTTGGAAGGAGGTTCGCTATTTTGAAAATACTGGAACATATCCACACGATTTTATTGTTAATCGGTTTAATGTTTTTGATTTACGGTTTGTTCTTGATTGGGGAGATTGTGGGTTATATTTCTACCGGAGTTATTTTTATGCCTTTTAGGGGTATATATTGATAAAAACAAAATGAATGGGATATAATATCCTTCAAATAGGAGGGATATTTATGCCAAAATCATACAAAAACTCAGTTGCTGGAAAGAATATCTGATTACAGAAACCAGATAGAAGAGATTGATCAAGAAGTCGACCAACTTGTAAAAAGAGAGTAAAAAGGTTTCTTTGCTCTTTTTGTTTGGGGGCAAGAGACTATAGCTTTTAAGATTCAACCGTTATTAAATAAAAAAATCTGAGATACAACAGTGGTTGGGTAAGCTTGAAGAGGAAATAGAAAAAGACTATGTTTATGGACGCAGATTATTTGTAAAGGGGACTAAATACCGAGAAGAAGGAGAGGTCCCGTTTCGTAAATTAGCTGGTATCCCAGAAGATGAAGATGATATGTTTTACCATGAAATAGTAACAACAAAGAATTTTTAAACTTGTTCCGGAACCAACTAATCAAGCAGATGAGAATGCAATAAAAAGTAATGGTAGAGGGTTATTTTTGTAGGTTATATTGATAGGCGCCATAACAAAGGTTTAAAAAAATACATAGATAATGATAAATATATTATCGAAGGCGAAGTCATAGGAACAGGAGGTTCTTTTGATGGTGATACAAGTTATCCGATACGTTACGATATAGAGTTAAGAATTAGGAAGAAATAGCATTCAAGAAAATTGAGTGCTTTTTTCAAAAAACCTCTTGACTTTGTTGCTACAAAGTTATATACTGACATTGTAGCAACAAAAAGGAGGTGAGCAAATTGCTTGCACGAAAAGAACAATTCAAAGATAAGCCTAAAAATACCATGTTGCGAGTTCGAGTTGATGACGAAACGGTTGATAAACTTGAAGAAATTGCAAAAAAAACGGATAGCACGAAATCTAGTGTTATCCGAAAGGGTATTGACAAGTTATATCAAGAATTAAATAAACAAAAATAGCCTAGAACCCACTAACGCCAATCAGATGGTTCTAAGCTATCGCACGAAAGAAACTCTTTCTGAAATCATTATATCAGAAAAGAGCTTCTTTGTCATACCGCAAAGGAGTTTTTATTATGGCAAAAATTGAACTTTTAGACAGTTACGAAGAATTAGTGGGCCAGTACCACTGAAATTAGAGAAAGCCTTGAAATTATACATGAATGGCTGTCGACAGCACCTAAATTTGATGATTATTGGTCTTATCATGATTTAATTGCAGCACATGGTCAGCACTTTGCCTTGCTAAATCTTATCATGTACAGGCTGGATAGTCTTAAAGATGAACATCGTACTATTATTGGTAATTATATTAAAGGGCATAAAAATGGAACTACAAATTTTTAAAAATGAACAATTCGGAGAAGTAAGAACGGCAGAAGTTAATCAAGAAATTTATTTTAATTTGAAAGATTGCTGTCAGGTTTTTGGAAATTAAAAATCACAACGACGCACTAAAACGGTTAAATAAGGATGGGGTCGTTACTACCGACCTCACCGACAGTCTAGGACGAACTCAACAAGCCAACTTCATCAACGAAGCTAATTTCTATAAACTTGTTTTTCAATCTCGCAAACCAGAAGCAGAGAAATTTGCTGATTGGGTCACTAGCGAAGTTCTGCCCTCTATTCGTAAGCATGGCGCTTATATGACCGCCCAAGTGGCTTATAATATCACACACAACAAACAAGCTTTAGCAGACCTGCTCCTTATGGCTGGTAATCAACTAAAAGAAAAAGAAGCAGTCATTAAAAACTTGGAAGCTGAAAAAGCTGTACTTTCCGTTGAAAATACCATAATGAAGCCAAAAGCAGACTATTTCGATGAACTAGTAGATAGAAACTTACTGACCAGCTTCAGAGAAACAGCAAAACAATTAAAAATCAAAGAGCGCAAGTTTATTGATTTCTTGCTGGAGAAAAAATATATCTATCGAGATAAGAAAGGTAAGCTACAACCAACAGCCAATAAAAATGATGGCTTGTTCGAGGTGAAGGAAACACTCAACGAAAAAACACAATGGTCTGGCACACAGACTCTCATCACACCTAAAGGCCGTGAAACCTTTAGACTATTATTTATCTAATTATGCCCCTAACCGTATGGAATCCCATACGGTTTTTTATGCTCAAAAACAGAAAGGAGGTGAGAAAATAAATGACTTTTTTTCAATCTTTAGGTTCGTCAAAACTATCTTATGACGATTATATCTCTTCGGTCATCTCTGGTAATTCAAGTCCTGAATATACTGGTATATCTGCTTTAAAAAAATAGCGATGTCTTGACTGCAGTATCTATCATTGCTGGTGATGTTGCTCGTTTTCCATTATTGAAAAAAGATTTAATGGGTAATATCGAACAAGATGAAGATATGAACTATCTACTGAATGTTAAATCCACAAGCAACACATCGGCTCGCCAATGGAAGTTTGCAATGACCGTCAATACAATCTTGACTGGTAATTCATTCTCTCGTATTCTACGCGATCCAATTAGTGGCAAACCATTAGAATTTCAATTCTTTAGACCGTCTGAAACGACTGTCGAAGAAACCAATGATCATGAATTGATTTATACATTCCGTGACCGTTTGAACGGTAAAGAGATTGTTTGTACGGCAGAAGATGTTATCCATTGGAAATTCTTTAGTCATGACACAATTTTAGGGCGTTCTCCGTTACTATCATTAGGTGATGAAATCAGCTTGCAAAATGGTGGTCTAAATACCTTAATTAAGTTTTTCCGTGATGGTTTCTCAAGTGGAATCATCAAGTTAAAAGGCGCTCAGTTGAATGGTGAAGCTCGTAAGAAAGCCCGAATGGACTTTGAGCAAATGCGTGAAGGTTCGACAGGTGGCAGCCCTTTAGTATTTGACGATACTCAGGAATATACACCGCTCGAAATTGATACGAATGTCTTGCAGTTGATTACATCGAATAATTTCTCAACTGCACAGATTGCTAAAGCTTTGCGAGTTCCTAGTTTCAAGCTAGGAGTGAACAGTCCTAACCAGTCTGTCGCTCAATTGACTGAAGACTATGTGACCAATGACCTTCCATTCTATTTCGATGCAATCACAAGCGAACTTGCTTTGAAAGTGTTTGATGATGAAGAGCGTAGGAAGTATCGTGTTGACTTTGACACTCGTAGCGTGACTGGTAGAAATGTAGACGAGATTGTAAAACTTGTAAACAATCAAATCTTAACACCTAACCAAGCCTTGATTGAACTTGGTAAGGAGTGTTCTACTGATCCAAACATGGATCGTTACCAGTCAAGTTTGAACTATGTCTTCTTGGATAAGAAAGAAGAATATCAATCAATGAAAGGAGGTGAGACAAGGATGCCAAAGAGAATCAAGATGAAAGGTCCACTGATTCCGAATAATAGCCAAGAAGCTTACGACTACTTCGGTTTGGAAGCAGTCAGCGCTAAAGCTATCACAGATTCTTTTCCAGAGGACAATAGCGATATCGTTTTGGAAGTTAATTCCAACGGTGGTCTTGTAACTGTTGGGAGTGAAATCTACACAGCTTTAAAAAGCTATCCAGGGAACGTGACCGTGGAAGTAACAGGAATGGCAGCAAGCGCTGCTAGTGTTGCGATCATGGGAGCTGACAAGGTACTTATTAGTCCAACAGCACAGATTATGATTCACAAAGCGCTGTATGGTTATGTATCTGGTAATAGTGATGATTTGGACAAAGCTTCTAATGCGCTTAAATCTAGCGACCAAGCTATTGTGAATGCGTATGTTGCTAAAACTGGATTGGAAGAATCAGTTATCATCGATATGATGAAAAATGAAACCTTTATGTCAGCTAGTGAAGCAGTTGAAAAAGGCTTTGCAGATGAAGTGATGACCTTTGAGGATATTGGTACAGTAGCGAGTCTAGAAAGTGGATTGTTACCACAAGCAGTTATTGATGACTTTTACGCTAACCGTAGCAAGCGTAAGTCTGAAATCCAAAATATGCTACGAGAAGTTGAAAAAGAAGAATTACTCAGAGGGCTCTAGGCTCTCTTTTTTGTACCCAGAAGGAGAAAAGAAGGTATGTTTAAAGAAAAAATGAAACAACTTAAAGCACAGATTTTTAACATTGGTGCTGAAATTACTGCCAAAACAGAAGAATTGAAATCCGTTTTGAATGCTGATGATCTTGAAAAAGCTCGTGAAATTCGTGCTGAAATTGACAATTTGAAATCACAAAAAGAAGAAGTGGAAAACAACTTGAAGGCTTATGAAATCGCAGAAGAAGGAGCTGGTGCGCACGCAGCTGGTGAAAAACACGAAGTGAAAACAGAAGGTAAATCTTATCGTGAATCTGTAAATGAGTTTATTCGTTCTAAAGGTCGTATTCGTAATGAAGGTCTGCGTTTTGAAGGTCAGGATGAAGTGCTTGTCCCTATGAACGAAGCAGTCAACCCAACACAAGATGGATTAAAGAAAGACAAAACTGAAAAAGTAACTAGCAAAGAAATTGTTACTACACCAATTCGTGAAGTCAAGACTGTTCTTGACCTTAAACAATTTGTGACCATTCACAAAGCATCTAAGGGTGAAGGTTCATACCCTATTCTTAAACAAGCCACATCTAAGATGGCAAGCGTAGAAGAATTGGAAAAAAATCCAGCTCTTGCTAAGCCAGAATTCACAGATGTTACATGGAAGGTAAAAACTTATCGTGGCGCTATTCCACTTTCACAAGAAGCAATCGACGACGCAGATGTTGACTTGCTTGCAATCGTTGCTGAAGCAGCTAACCAAATTAAGGTTAATACTACTAACGATGCAATCGGTGCTGTTTTGAAACATTTGAAGCTAAGCAAGCAGCTGATTTGGATGCTATTAAAGCGATCTTGAATGTTGACCTTGACCCAGCATACAACGTATCATTCGTAGTTTCACAAAGCTTCTACCAAAAACTTGACACGTTGAAAGATAAGAATGGTCGCTACTTGCTTCAAGATTCTATCGTTTCTGCATCAGGAAAAGTCTTCCTTGGATATCCAGTATTTGTAGTCGCTGATACTGTCCTTGGCGAAACTGGTGAAGCTAAAGCCTTTGTAGGTGATGTGCAACGTGCTGTACTCTTTGCCGATCGTGTTGACCTCGGTCTTCGCTGGACTGACAATGAAATCTACGGTCAATACTTGCAGGCAGTTGTGCGCTTCGACGTTAAGAAAGCAGATGCAAAAGCTGGCTATTTTGTAACTATGCCCTAAAGCTCCCCCAGTTAGTGGGGGGTGTCTCACGGTCAGCGGTAACTTTAACAGTACCAACCGCAAGTAGCACCAAGCAAGAAATCATGGATTATCTAAATAGTAAGAACATCAGTTATAATCCATCGTCTAATAAATCGGAGCTTCTAGCTCTAGTAGTTTGATAGGAGGTATCTATGCCTGTTAAACAAGAATTATTAGAGAGCGTGAAGCTTTATTGCAAAATCGATTATGATTTCGAAGATGAAATCATCAAAGAAATGATTGAGTCGGCACAAGAACAAATCTGCTTCGCTATCGATGCCAATGCGAAGCCAGAGGATTTTGAAAACTATGCGAAGTTTCAACTTGCCGTCAAAAAGCAAGTCAAAGAAGAGTATGAACATCGCGGGATGTCAGCAGATAGCATGCGCTATCCATTGGCGAATGGTGTTCTGAACATTATCCATCAACTTCGAACAAGGAGGGAAGTCAATGCGGACACGTAATATGAATGTTCGCATTACTTTTTTTAAAAGAGTAGGTGGACAAAATGAAGATGGAGAGGTGCTAGATTTCGAAAGAAAGGACCTATATTCTTGCTGGGCAGAAGTTTCAAAAACCTCTATTAAAGATTTTAGAGAAAACGCGACTGTCACAAAAGCTAGTGGGCTGTCAGAGCACAAAGACACCAAAACATTCTTAATTCGTCATTTACCAAAGCTTCCTTTTGACAATTCTTGTTATGTAGAATTTGATGGCAATGAATATCAAATCATTGCTATTGAGCGCGACTATGCTAACAAGGAAATTGATTTAATCAAGGGGGTGATGGTGTCATGACGAAAGGATTAGATCTTTGTCTTGATAATCTTACGAAGCTAGAAGCTAAAGCACCAAGAGTTGCTCGCGAAGCTGTCACAGAAGTTGCCCAAGAGTTCAAGAAAGAGCTTGAAGTAAATACTCCTGTATCTGACGAACCTACTATCACTCGATTGAGTGAAGATATAAGAATCAGCAATTTCAAAGGGGAGGAGATGCTCCTTCAAAAGATATTGGTTTTGGTCGGTCTACTGGTTGGCGTGCTAAGTTCCCGGATGGCGGAACGATTTATCAAAAAGCGCAGGATTTCGAAGAAAAAACTATTAATGCGGTCACTCCTCGTGCTAAGGAGATATATAAAAATAAGATGAGGGAGGTGTTGGGTAAATGATTGCTGAAACTGAAGCTTACAAATTTTTGGTAGCTGATGAAGAGTTGAATCGGCTGTTTAATCAGTTCAGAGGCAAGGAGTTCCCGGGAGGATACAAACAAGGTATCTTCACTTACGATATTCCTGAGAAGCCAACGAACATGAAGCAAAAGGAACTCGCTCCATTTGCAAGAATTTATTCGACGTATGAAGCACCTCACGAACATGCCGATGACAGAGTCATCGCAATGGAACAACGTATCACAGTAAACTTTTGGTGTAAGAATGCAAAACAAGCGGATCAGATTGCTAAAAGAATGGATGCGGTGTTAGAAAGTAGTGGTTTTGAACGCTACACAGCAAATGAGAAGCCTCGATACATGGATGACGATATTGGATTGTTAATGAACGTCCGAAAATATCGTCTTTTTGATTGGAGCGATCTCGAAGAAATGAAAGGAAAATAAATAAATGTCTAAAGTAAAATTTGGCTTACGTGGTTTTGAATATGGGGTTTTGAACTCTCAAAACCTTGTCACAGGTGAAACTAAAAAAATCCCAGGAATTAAATCAGCAAAACTTGATATCACAAATGAATTGAACACTATCACAGCAGATGATGGGCCATACGTTGTATTGTCTTCTGGTATCACTGGAACAACCCTCGAAGTATCATGGCTTGATTTAGGAAGCGATGCTCGTAAAGACTTCTATGGCATTACTGTTGAAGATGGTGTTGAAAAGTACAGCAAGAAGATGACACCAAACGATATCGCTTGCTTGTTCCGTACCACTGGCGACGACGGTAAAGGTATCTGGGTTGGTCTTCTCAAAGGTAAATTCTCACTTCCAGGCATGGATTTGGAAACTAAAGACGGTTCACCAGATCCAAAAAACGATACGGTATCTGGAAGCTTTGTAGCTCGTGGAGACGAAGACGAAGGCCTTGTAATTGTAGTTGGTCGTGAAGATAACCCACAATTCCAAGAATCTGAATTCCGTAAGCTCGTCTTCCCAAAGTCGTAAGCGGTTCTAGTTCTGAACGAACAGTAACCGCTGAATCAGGCGCAGTAAGGCAAAATGCATAAGGATAGGCTTGGTTATTCCAAGCCTATATTTTTTAAGGAGTAAAGAATGTTTGAAATTAAATTTAAAAAAGGTGGGGTTCTAAAGGAGTTCTCTAAAGATTATGTCAATGTCGAAGATAATCTTCTGGCGTTAGAACACCAAGTTCGTCAAACTGCTTTGTACGAAAAGAAGGAAGATTTGCTAAACCCTGTCAAACATCGTGAGTTGAATGAAGCGTATCTTGATATGTTCGTTAAAATGTACGGTGAGCAGTTCGATGCAGATGATTTGAAAGGTGCAAGTGTTGAAACGCTTGAAATTTTGAACGAACTATACCTGGCAGCACTCGGTGGAAAACAAGAAGAAAAAGAGACTACCGATGGAAAAAAGAAGAAAAAGGGTTAAGCCCTAAAGAAGCTCAAAATAATTTATTAGTTTGGGTTCAATCGCTAATGAGTCAAGGGTATACAATCCATGATATTAAACGTATGCGCCTATCCGACTTTGATTTGATGGTGCAGGCTTTAGAAACAAAACAAAGCAAAGAGGAAGAAGAAACGACCCTTGACAAGGCCTTTCCGTTCCTTTTTGGATAAATGAAAGGAGAGTAAATGGCAAGTAATATTGGTGAGTTAGTCGCTACTGCAACCTTAGATGTCGCTCCTTTTCAATCGAATGTTGGGAGGTTGAAGACCTATTTAAAGGGTGTTGATAGTTCCTTAAAAGCGATGGAGAATAACTTTAAGGGAGCTGGGAAAAGTGTTAGCAACTTAAAGGCTCTTATGTCGCAAACTGGGTCAGCTTTAGATTCTTACCAAAAGCTTTTAAGTTCTCAGAGTGAGCGATACAACCAATTAAAAGCAAGTATTGGAGATGTTTCGACAGCTTCCGCCGAACAGAAACAGAAGCTAGTTGAAGCAGGTGCTAGCATGACTGCGACTGCTGCTAAAGTTGCAGAATTGCAAAATCGCTATGAAGAGTTAGCAAAATCTATGCGTCAAGCCTATATTGACGATAGTGCATTCACTAAATTCGGGAAAAGTGCGCAAGAGTTTGGGAAAAAAATTAGTCAAACTGGTCAAACTGTTTCAGGTTTTGGATCTGCATTAACTCGTGGCGTTACTGCTCCAATCGTGGCAGGCGCAGGAGTCGTATTAAAAGCGGCAATTGATTATGAGTCAGCGTTCGCTGGGGTTAAGAAAACAGTGGACGAAACGGCCACAGTTTCTTATCAAAAATTGTCAGACGGCATTCGTCAAATGGCTAAAGAATTACCAGCTAGCGCAGTAGAAATTGCCAACGTAGCCGAGGTAGCAGGTCAGCTAGGTATCAAAGCTGAAGATATTCTCTCGTTTTCTCGAACAATGATTGACATGGGAGAATCTACGAACTTGAGCGCTGAAGAAGCAGCAACAGCTATTGCCAAGATTGCGAATATCATGGGATTGACGTCAGATGAATATTCTCGATTTGGCGCAGCCGTTGTTGATCTTGGGAATAATTTTGCCACGACTGAAAAAGACATCGTTGAGATGACCAACCGTTTAGCAGCAGGTGGTAAGCTTGCTGGATTAAGCACAGCGGATATCTTAGGTCTTGCTACCGCTATGAGTTCGGTTGGTATCGAGGCAGAGGCAGGTGGTACTGCCATGACTCAGACATTAACTGCTATTGGTAATGCTGTTTCATTAACAGGAAAGGGAGCAGCAGATGACTTGAATCTTATTGCTAAGACTGCAGGAATGACATCAGAGGAATTTCAACAGGCTTGGAAAGAGAAGCCTGTTGAAGCATTGCAATCCTTTATCAAGGGACTTCAAGAAGCACAAGATAAAGGCGTGAACATGAACGCTATTTTGATGCAGCTTGGAATGACAGGTGTTCGTCAAAGTAATATGCTAAAATCTCTAGCTCTGGCTTCAGATAAGATGGGTGCTGCAGTTCAACGTTCAAATCAGGCATGGAAAGAAAATACTGCTTTAACGAACGAAGCAAACAAACGCTACGAGACTACTGAGTCTCAACTACGGATGTTTAAAAACCAGTTGACAGACATCGCGATTGAGTTTGGTGGACCTCTTATCAAGTACTTCGAAACGCACTTGATGCAGCAAAGCCGTTGATTAGTGGATTATCAGATTTAGCTAAAAAGTTCAGCTCACTATCAACAGAACAGCAACAAAATATTATTAAATGGGGATTAATGGCAGCTGCTTTAGGTCCTGCCTTGAAGTTGTTAGGCGGTGGTATCTCTGTTATTGGTGGTTTTGTTAAAGTTGTCGGTGGACTATCCAAAGGAATTGGTATTTTAAGCGGTTCTTTTAAATACCTTAAAGATTTTGGTGGCGTAGCAAGTAGTCTGAAAGCAGTAGCTGGTTCAGCTGGTGCAGTGGAAACTGCAGTAGCAGGGGCAAGTACAGGAACTGGTTTGCTCGGTAGCGCGCTTGGATTTTTGGTGACCCCAGTGGGGTTAGCTACTGTGGCTTTAGTTGCTGTAACTGCAGCAGCTGCATATTTTGCAAATAAAGCCTATGAAGCAAGACAACGTGCTCAAGAATGGGGCGCTAGTGTCAGCAAAGAACAAGCTGGTCAACTTCAAAACTTTAAGGATAAAGTGGATGAAGCGAATCAAGCAATGACAGTCTTTGGAACAAGTTCAGACGGGATTGATAAAGTTACAACTGCAGTTCAAAAACTAGCAACCGAAATTCAAAAATTAGCTGACGAAAACTTAGCGAAGGATATCGATTTAGCTCATAAGTTAGGTTTGAGCGAAGAGACGATCCGGCAAATTTCTAGCCATGCTGACCAAATAAAAAACAACGTTCAACAAATGTCTGATGAAGTCATTCAGATTTATCAAAATGCTGCGAACAATCATCGTAAGCTTTCTGAGGAAGAGAAAGCAATTGTGCTATCTAATCAGAATGAACTAATCAACACTCAGTTGGAATTGATGGAGTATTCTGGTGAAGAACGCATTAACATGATAAAAGCTTTTTAACGGTCAAGCTGATGAATTAAATACAGAACAGCTTAAAAAGCCACTGAATTAACTGAGAAATGGGCGAAAGAAGAACAAGCTTCTTATAAAGAACGCTTGGACGGATACAAGAAGCTCATGGAACAAATCAAAGGCGAGGATGAAAAATCTGTTAAAGCTCGTGCTGAAATTAAAAGCAAAATAGAACAGTTGGAAGCCGAGCACACAGCTAAAATGGAAGCATATAGCTAGAAATGGAATGATTTACAAGGTAGACTTTTAAAAACCTTGAAAGTTAGTCCAGAAGCACTATCAGGCATTATGAATCAGCTTAAATCAAGAGCTGAGGAAATGGGCTTGACTTATGATGAAATGGCTATTAAATTCCAGAACACTTTCTCAAAAGTGCAAGAAGGTCACAGCATGTGGGCGCAAACAGCTAAAGATGCCACCGAAACTACTAAGCTTGCAAATACTCAATGGAATGCTATGGTTTGGGATGAAAAGACTGGTAAGCTGAAAACGAATGCAGTCGAAGAAGTTCAAAAGGCCCTTGAAGCAGAAGGCGGATGGGATGCTATGCAGTTCATTCTTAAAGAAGCGAATCTAGAGACTAACGCTCGTTTGACAATTGGTGAAGCTTTAGTAGCGAACGGTCAATGGGAACAGCTTTCTCCTGAGCAAAAAGAATTGATCGTTAATGGCAAACCTGCAGTACAAGCTATCTTGGATAGCAAAGAGATGATGGCACAATGGAATGCTTTGCCTGCTGAAGTAAAGAAATCCTCGGGAAAAATGAAAGTTTTCTACGAAGTGCAGAAGGCGCCAGACAAGCGCTGACTCAATGGAATCTAATGACACCGAGCGAGAAAGCATTAACTTTAAAAGATTTAGCTAGTAACGACATTAAGGTGGTTCAAGGTCGTATCGATATGATGACTGGTAAGCAATTACCAATCGAAGCGATTGACAAGACGCCAAGTACAGTTGAATCTGTACTTTATGGCGTAAATTCCATCAAACAAGAGAGTCCGATTGCTATCAATGCCAATGATAATACCGCAGAAGCATCTCAATCAGCAAGTTCAAACGTGAACGCTCCTTACCAAGCTAGTCCAATTGCTATCAATGCAGTAGATTTAACTGGAAATCCTTCTTCTGCTGCAAGCGCAGGGGTGAACGCAGTTAAGCAAAATAGTCCGATTGATATCAATGCAACAAACCAAACTCAAGGAGAAGCCAACGCTGCAAGTAATGCAGTTAACGCAGTTAAACAGAATGGTCCGATAAGAATCAATGCTCAAAATAATACAAGTAGTGTAATCAATAGCGTGTGGGCAGGATTGGCATCTTTGCCAGCGGTTAAATTTATTGATATCATCACAAGGAAATTCACCGAGCACCATGCAAAAGGTACGGAAAATCACCCTGGTGGCCTTGCGACAGTCAACGATCAACGTGGTACGCTTTACAAGGAATTGATTACATTGCCAGACGGGACATCGTTCATCCCAGAAGGACGCAACGTGATCTTGCCATTGCCACCTGGCACAAAGGTCTTACGAGCTGGTAAAACTCGTAGTTTGATGAACCGTTTGGGTATTCCAAATTATGAAAAAGGTATTGGATTCGAAGATACTAAAATCTCGCACCTTAGTCGTAGAATTGGTGAAGTGAATGAGTATAGGCAACAATACGATGATAGACGTGTTGTTCAATTGTTGTCAGAATTGGTCCGTCAATCTTCTTCGCAACAAAATTCATCAAGTCAAGTTGGTAATGTTAACTATACACTTAACTGGAATGGTTCAAATGGTGAAGATCCATACTCTCCAGAATTCATTCAGAGATTGATGAGAGAATTCGCCTATTATACAAATCAGGAAGGAGGACGTTTAGCTTAATGTCTTTTTTTACATTTAACGGAAAATCTAATGAAGAATTTAATTTGAAATTAGGTCAAGGAATTGAGTATGCAACATCCTCTAACGATTTAGAACGTGTCACAGTACCAGGTCGCGATGGAGAGTTGCTTGTATATAACAATAGGAGAAAGGCTGTCGAGCAGTCTTTCCCTTTGCTTTTGGTAAAAGAAAAAGGCTTGACAACAGATGTTATTCCTAAAATTACTGAGTGGCTAAGCGTGAAAGGTTTTCGTGATATGTCCTTCTCTTGGGACAAGGAACATATCTATAAAGGAGCTTATTTGGAAGGTTTTAGTGTAGAAGAAACCTTGAAGCAATTTGGGAAAACAAAGTTAAACTTTTTACTTCATCCTATTAAGTATCGTAAAGATGGATTTAACAGGCTCAATTTATCCAATAATTCAACCATTCTGGGAAAAGGTAATGTAATGAGTGACCCTGTTCTTACAATCCGTGGAAACGGAGAGGGGGTTCTAACAATCAACGGCAGACAGACAAAGTTTAAGAATGTCCAAGGTGTGCTTGTTTTTGATATGCAAAAAAAACTTGTATACAGTGGGAATTTACCGGCTTGGGATAAAGTTGTGAGATCTCCGCAATACGTTATGCCAAAATTAGATCCAGGAGAGAATAGAATTTCTTGGACGGGTAATTTCAGCGTGGAACTTATCCCTTATTGGGGGGTGATGATTTGAAACCAATCTTATACAATGCGACTGAAACTCTATTTGATTCTTACGGTTTAGGAGAAATGAGCGCTAATAAAGCGACAGTGACAAGAGAGAGAAACGGGAATTACTCTTTATATATAGAGTATCCTGTAGGCGGTTCTTTAACTCCTTTGTTTAAGCAAGATATGAGAATCAAAGCAGATGCTGGAGTTCGTACCAAGAATCAAACATTCTACATTTCAAGAATTGTAAAAGACAGTAGTCATGTGATTAAAATCTACGCTAAACACATTAGCCATTTAACAGAAACGATGGGTATTGTACACGGAACGACTGCAGTCGGCGATGCTAACGCCGCTTTGGCTCGATGGTCCGAGTCTTTGGTTGGCGGTGTTGAGTTTAGAACATGGTCTGATATCGAAACTGAAGGTAAAGCGAGTTGGACAGTTGACAAATTCAGGACAGCTCGGGAAGCTTTGGGTGGAGTAGAAGGGTCTATATTAGATGTTTGGGGAGGAGAGTATGAGTTCGATAACACAACTATCCGACTTCATAAACAGTTAGGGAGGAAACTCCGACAGTTTTGCAGTATGGGAGAAATATTTTATCAGCTGAGGAAGATGAAAATTCGGAATCTAGTTATACATCTATTTATCCTTATGCCAGCTATACTCCAGAAGCTGATGAAGGTGGAAGGCAGGCCGACCCAGTATTTGTTACCTTACCTGAAAAGATAGTAGATAGCCAGTGGGTGAAAATGTACGCTGATAGACGTGTTCAAGTTGTAGATTTCTCGTCTAAATTTACTGAAAAAGAAACACCTACTCTTGATAAACTTAGGAAAATGGCTGAAAGATATGTTCATGACAATCGTATCGGTATACCTAAGACGAGCATTAAAGTAGAGTATGTAGATTTAACGAAAACACTTGATTACGCAGACATGGCTTTCATGGAGGAGGTTGAACTTTGTGATATAGTCCCTATCTTTTATCCAAAAATTGGCTTGACTAATGAAGATGGGAAAGTTGTAGTAGTTAACTATGATGTTCTCAACGATCGTAACGAATCTATAGAAATTGGTACTATCGGACAAGGAATGAAGTCTGCGATGGTAGGTAGCCTTGGTGAAAGATTAGAAACGTTGGAAAATCGGCAGATAAGACTTGAAAGTAATATACCTGCATATCTTTTAGATGGGAAAGGCAATAAGGTTTGGTATCAAACACCAGATAATACAAGAGAGCATAAAGTCGGTGACACTTGGTTTGAGAAGAATGGTCTTTATGATCGCATTTATGTTTGGAATGGTGAAATGTGGGAAAAACGCATAGACACAGAAGATGTAAATGTTATTGCTAAGGAAATCGACAATAAATTCAAAGACTTTAAGAGTTCAACTAAGTTAATCAAACAAAAAGCTGAAGAAGCCTTGCAAAACGCTGGCGCAAGTAGCGCGCTTGCTCAGGAAGCCAAGCGGATTGGGTTGGAGTCTGTTGCTAGACTTGAAGAATTCAAGAGACAGACTACGAGCACTCAGACGGCCTTGTCGGGTGATTTGGATATCTTGAAACGGACCATCGCGAACGATATTCGACCGAAGCAAGAACAGGTTACAGCTGAGATTGCCAAGCAAGTCGAAACACTAATACAGACAAAAAAAGAACTGGCTGGTGTGAAGTCGGCGCAAGCGACGTATGAAGAGACGACGACTCGTAGACTGTCAGAACTGACCAACTTGGCTAATGGTAAGGCAAGTAAGTCAGAACTCACACAGACAGCCGATGAACTAGCTAGTAAAATAGCTAGTGTTCAGGCATCTGGTCGAAATCTATTCTTGAATTCGCTTTCAAGCAGGATATTTCAAAAACAGGGATTAGGACTACAAGTACTTACGAGGCTACTATTGATAGCACAGATAAGTATTTAGGTCATAATGCCTTAAAAATCGTTGGTCAGAATCCATCTGGTCGGGACGGAGGTAATCCTAAGATTACTTATCCAGCTCTGGGTCAATTTGGAAAAGTAATTTTTGGAAGTACGACTAATCAAGATGTAACCATTAGTTTTTATGCCAAGGCGAATAAAAACGGAATAATGCTGAGATCTCGATTAGGCAACATTTGGTACAAAACCGGAAATGTAACATTGTCGACAGAAATTAAACGATATGTTATCCATATTCCCAAAAGTTGGACAAACGAATCCAAGCAGACCACAAATGAATGGTTGTTCGATTTTAACCAAGAAGGAACCGTTTGGATTTGGATGCCGAAGTTTGAAATAAGCGATGTAGATACTTCTTATTCAGAAGCTCCTGAAGATATTGACGGTCAGATTTCAACTGTCGAATCGACCTTCAAACAGCGTGCTGATGCACTTGATGCTGGTGTAAATCGTCTGACCGAAGGGCTTAGAACTAAAGCGGATATCAGCTCACTCAACGTGACTGCTGAGAACATCAGGCAGTCCGTGAAGAGTTTGGAAACAAGCACGCAGAACAAGCTGGACAAGAAATTGAGCCTGGCTGAATTTGAGGTGCGAGCTGGTTCTATCCGTCAGGAAATCCTGAACGCAACCAAGGACAAGGCAGATAAGACCTTGGTTGTGGCTGAAGCTGGGAAATTGCGAGAAGAATTTTCAAACTTACGGGTTGGTGGAACTAACTTGTTGAAAGGCTCAAAAGGACCTTTTCTTCCAGATCGGAAGCCAGCTAATTTTGATAACGCTATTCTGTATGCAGGAAATACGTCTATTTACATGGAACAGGGGCAGGAATATATCGTTTCTGCTAAAACAGACGGGACCTTTACAGCTCATCACGACGGGAATAAGGAATCCGATAACGTAGTTCTTTGGATTATGGACAAGGATGTCAGAAATTATCAAATTGTATCGGACCTCAAGACAGGTACCACAGGAACGAAAATCATTTGGGATAAGCCGACAGGGATTTATCATCTACGAGTTAACACTTATCACAAAGAAGCAACCAAGAGCGTCTGGGATGTGAAGATTGAAAAAGGCAATGTAGCAACAGACTGGAGTCCAGCGCCTGAAGATACTGATGGACTTATCACTGAAGCTAAAGCTATCTTTGAGCGAACGGCTCAGGGTTTGCGAACCGACTTATCAGCTATTCAAGAATATGTCAACAAAGACGGTCAGCGAAAGGATGCCCTGCAGCGTTATACTCGCGAAGAGAGTGCTAAACAAGCGACGGCTGTACGTGAGCTAGTTGCGAAGGACTATGTAGGCAAAGCGACTTATCAAGAAGATGTGAAGGGTATCAATCATAGGATTGAAGCTGTTAAAACTAGTGCGAATAAAGAAATCGCTAGTCAAATTGCAAGCTATCGTCAATCTGTAGATGGTAAGTTCACGGATATTTCAAGTCAGATAACTACTTATAAGCAAGATGTAGGCGGTCAAATCAGTGGTCTATCAAATAGGCTTACAAGCAGTGAGCAAGGAACTACTACTCAGATTTCAAATCTTTCAAATCGGATAAACAGTAACAAACAAGGCACAGATAATCAGATTTCAAATTTAAAGACTCAGGTTTCTGTAAACAAAGCGAATGCTGATAGTCAATTTGCGAATGTGAGCAATCAACTAGCACGAAAAGTAGAGACTACTGACTTCCAACGTGTGAAGGAAACCAGTCAGCTTTACGAGCGGATTTTGGGCAATACTGAAAATGGAATTGCGGATAAGGTTGCTCGTATGGCTATGACCAATCAGCTGTTCCAGGTTGAAGTTTCCAAAAACGAGAACCTGAAAACCGTCCAAAGACAACTAGCTGGCTCATGGGCAGTTCAGAACATCAACAGTGCAGGAGATATCATTTCTGGCATCAACCTGGGCGCTAACGGTCATAATCGATTTGACGGAAAATTGACTCACATCACCGGCGAAACTCTGATTGATAATGCTGTTATCAAGTCTGCTATGATTGCTGAGGCGCAAATTAATACAGCTCATATAGGTAGTATAGATGCAACCAATGGAAGGATTATCAATCTATCAGCAAATAACTTTACTGCAAATCGTGTGGAGGGTCTGAATCTTATTGGAGGAGATTTAACTGCTACGAATGGAGCGATGAAAATCAATTTAAATAAAGGACAGTATGAAGTCTATACCGAGGAAGCAGCCATGAGGCGTGTTGTCACTGGCTTTCCTAATCAATTTATAAAATTTGCGACTGGAAAGCAAGAAGTCGAACACGAAGAAGGAGTGAAATCTGGAGTTACTGTTATAGGCTCTAATTCAGATGGGTCAGAGAATGGTAATAATCAAACTTTTGCAGGAATACAGATTTGGAACAATCCTCAACAAAGAAACGTGAATTCCATAGGAGATTATTTGAGAGTATCAAATAAAGGCTTCGGAGAAAATGAAAAAGGCTGGATAATTCAGACAAGTGATACACCTACAATCAGTACTATTGTTGATAAAAAAATAAGCCTGAAACAGGAAAACGTTCAGCGGTTTTATCGGGCGATTTTTATTTTATAAATAAATGGGGGCAAAGCGTTTCTCTTTTAGGGATCCTTGAAAGATTTATCGTCAATTTTAATACTCTTAGAGATAAAAGAGGAATGTTATACACAGATTTCCCTGAATTGAATTAATAATGCAAGGAGGCAGAAATGGGTACAGAGCAAATTAATCAAGCGCTACGAATGACAATCAATGAATTGTCAACTGCATCAACGAATACTATGATTGAAAATAATTTTTTTCTATTGTTCAATTGAACGATCAAAAGATTGCGAATCAGGAATTGATGCAAGAAAACAATAATATCAAAGAACAAATCAATGAATTTGAAGCTGTTTTAGAATATGACCCAGCACTTAAAGAATTATTTGAAGAAACACAAGCGAAAATGAAAGGAACTAACTAATGAATTACGAAGTAGCAATCAAGCCTTATCTTAAAGGCGCAGAAAATACAACAGTTGTCGCAATCAAGATGGAAAACAACGGACGCTATAGCTATGAGCAATGTGAGTTACCAGGCGACCATACGCAGGATAATGAAGCAACCTTGATTCAAGCAGTGCTGGATCATATCCGTACAGAGCTTGACCCAACAAGCGCCATCGTGCAAGCACAAGCAAAATTGCAAGAAGCAGAACAGGAATTGGCTGCGACAAAGGCTAAACAAACGGCTACAGACCAAGCAGTTAAGCATAATCAAGAAGAAACAGACCGCTACGGCAAAATCATCCATGCGGTCGTTTTAAATGCCGTAGCAGGCAAGACAATCGCTTATGGAACCAACTACAAGGAATTGGTAGAGTTGATTCCACTGGCTGAGGTTGGAAAGCGCTACATGGCACATGACTTGATTACCATCGAAGACCCCGCGCATGTTGAGGTGGACGGCGAAGGCAAGCGTATCTTGATTCAGTTGAACAAGGAATTTACTTATAACGGTGAACCAGTCAGCGACTTTGCCCGAAATGGTCGTCTTGAAATGGACGGAACAGGCGCAGCATGGAAGTACGAACCTAAAGAATAGGAGGTGTATATGCAGGATTTAATTTTTACAGATTTACTCGAGCACCTTAAAAATTTATCATATAGTCCGTACATTCATTTCTTTTTTTGGTTAATGATTCTGGATATCGTTACTGGATACATCAAGGCATTTAAGACTAAGCGATTTGATAGCAAAATCGGCACAATGGGATTGATTCGTCATTTCATTGTGTTCGCTGTCATCTTGCTTGTCGCGATGTACTCACGTTCACTTGGAGTACGCAGTTTTGGTATCGCATGGACGATGTTCTTTTCATTCAACTATCTATTCTCGGTAATCGAGAATTGGGAGATGATTGGACTAGCATTTCCGGAATTTTTAAAACCGTATATCAATCAAATCAAGAAGGATAATGCAAGGAAGATTGGCCAATTATTGGTTAATATCGACCAAAAAGACAAAGTAGAAGTAGAGGAAGAATAACATGCAACAAATCAATGAAATTATTATTGCTTTTGTGACAGGATTTTTAGCAGTGGCAACAGGCAGTATCGTCAAAGCAGTCAAGGAATACCTTATCAAAAAAGGGGGCGAACAGACTGTCAAGATTGTCGAGATTTTGGCTAAAAACGCAGTCAATGCCGTGGAGCAGGTCGCATCTGAAACTGGCTATAAGGGTGAAGAGAAGCTAGAACAAGCACGAACTAAAATCCGTGCTGAGCTGGCCAAATATAACATTAGTATGACTGATAAGGAGCTCGACACATTTGTCGAATCAGCAGTCAAGCAAATGAATGATGTGTGGAAGGAGTGGTAGACATGGTCAAAATCATCAATAATACAATTTTCAATGGAATTGCAGGCTCACGTCCAACTGAGAAACCAAAATACTACGTCATGCACAATGATGCTGGTTCTATGAGTGCTGAAAGTTATGTGAACTGGTTGCAATCTCGATATGATAATGGGCAGTCTGAACTCGGCTTCGCTCATTACTATATCACTCGTGATGCAATCGCTCGTGTCGAAGATACTTATAATGGCACCTGGAGTGCTGCTAACTACGATGCTAACATGAACTCTCTTAGCTATGAAGTATGCCAGCAACTCAGCGCAACAGATGCTGAGTTCATCGAAAACGAAAATATGGTATTGCGCCAAATGGCTGAAGACATGAGCTACTACGGTGATACACCGAATTATTCAAATATTAAGTTCCACAATGAATTTTCAAGTACCTCATGCCCTGCTCGCTCTCTGGAATTGCATGGCGGCTACAACGATAGCTTGCGTGATTATGTGATTGCTAAAATCAAGCATTATCAATCCCTTGGCTCAACTGTTCAAGAAATGCTCGATAATGAGGGCAACCAGGAAGGTTGGAAGAAATTCAACTGGTTGGTGGTATGTCAATGCAGATGGTTCTTATCCAACAAACAAATGGCAGAAGATCGATAATGTCTGGTATTACTTCGATAGTAACGGCTATATGAAAGCTAACACATGGCACAAGCATTCAGATGGACACTGGTATTACTTACTCCCAAGTGGAGCAATGGCTATTGGTTGGGCGCTCATCGCTAACAAGTGGTACTATTTCAAAGAAGATGGTAAAATGGCCACTGGGTGGGTTAAGTACAAGGAGCATTGGTACTACCTCGATGCCAAGGATGGCGACATGAAATCCAAGCAGTTCATCAAATCAGCAGATGGCTCTGGCTGGTACTACCTTAAATCAGACGGAACAATGGCAGACAAGCCAGAATTCACAGTCGAGCCTGATGGCTTGATCACTACTAAATAATTTTTTAAAAAAATAGAAAGGAAAAATTTCTAAAATATTGTTCTAATTGTTTAACCGCAGGCTCAGGCTTGCGGTTTTTGTTTGCTCTGAAACAAGAAAATATCTAACTGCCCGACGTTGATGTCGGTCAGTACAAAAATAGATGATTTGTCTGAAAAAAATTGACTTGTTGACATCAACAAATAGCTTTATAAAGCGCTTGGTTGCCAATTTTGTTGACGTCACCAAAATTAGTCTAAAAGTACTTTCTGAATTTAAAAAGTAATGATTTTTTTCACGAATAGATAAGTAGGAGGAATAAAAATGAAGATTTTAAATATTGAATTAGCAAATGTAGAAGAAACAGACTTAGGCTTTGAGCATTGGGTGGATGTGACTTACACGGTCCCAATTTTGAAGAATGAATACACGGTCAAGCTGTTGCTACTCTTTGGCTTTGAAATCGAAGATCCTGAAGTCATTGAATACCTGGTCAACACTTGGAAGTATCGTGAGTTGGTTCTACATTCTGTGAGGATGTATGAGATGGAACGAAACGAACACACATAATACCTTGCCCCAAACTCGCCCCAAAAAGTTTTTTTCAAAGTTGTCCTTTTTATCTGGAGATAAAAATAAAAAAAGCCCGATTTTACGGGCTTTTTGTTCGGTTAAATTCCGATAAATTCGGTATTATAAGGCGGTAGACGGATTTGAACCGACGATCAAGCTTTTGCAGAGCCGTGCCTTACCACTTGGCTATACCGCCTTAACTTTTATTATTATACCTTTTTAAATTAAATCTCGTCAATAGTTTCTTTTCTGAAAATGTAAGTTTTCCTGCTTTCAAAAGGCATGCGACAAAATATTCTGAAAATTCGTTTACTTTTGAAAGGGAGTGTGGTATAATTAACAGTATCTCATTAATTTTAATAGAGGAGTTAACTAAACATGAAAAAAAGTCGGATTCTTGCAGTAGCAGGGGTTGCATTACTCGCAACAGGCGTTCTCGCAGCTTGTGGTTCTTCAAAATCATCAAATGCTGAAGCACCAAAAGCCTATGGCTATACTTATACTGCTGACCCAGAAACATTGGACTACCTTATCTCTGGGAAACAAAGTACAAAAGTTGCTACTTCAAATGGTATCGATGGACTCTTTACAAATGATAAGTATGGTAACCTTACTCCTGCAGTCGCTGAAGACTGGTCAGTATCTCAAGATGGATTAACATACACTTATAAGATTCGTAAAGGTGTAAAATGGCTCACATCTGATGGTGAAGAATATGCAGAAGTAACTGCAAATGACTTTGTTACAGGTTTGAAACACGCAGCCGACAATAAATCAGCCGCTCTTTACCTAGCACAAAATTCTGTTAAAGGATTGGCTGACTATGTATCAGGGAATAATACAGACTTCTCTGCTGTAGGTGTAAAAGCTGTTGATGATTACACTCTTCAATACACTTTGAACCAACCAGAACCATACTGGAACTCTAAATTGTCTTACGCAATCTTCTGGCCTTTGAACGCAGAGTTTGAAAAATCAAAAGGTAAAGACTTTGGTAAGGCAACAGACCCAACATCATTGCTTTACAATGGACCTTTCTTGCTTAAAGGGTTGACGGCTAAGTCTTCTATCGAATTTGCGAAGAATGAACAGTATTGGGATAAAGATAATGTTCACATCGATACTGTAACACTTTCTTATTATGATGGTTCAGACCAAGAGTCACTTGAGCGTAACTTTACAAATGGTGCATACAGTTATGCCCGTCTCTTCCCTACTAGCTCAAACTATTCTAAGGTAGCAGAAACATATAAAGACAATATTTACTATACTCCACAAGGAGCTGGTATTGCTGGTTTGGGTGTTAATATTGACCGTCAAAGCTATAAGTACACATCCAAAACAACTGACGAAGAAAAAACATCTACTAAGAAAGCCCTTCTCAATAAAGACTTCCGTCAAGCTTTGAACTTTGCTTTTGATCGTACTGCTTATTCAGCTCAGCTAAATGGTAAGGATGGAGCAGCACTTTCTGTCCGTAACCTCTTCGTAAAACCAGAATTTGTTTCAGCAAATGGAAAATCATTTGGTGATTTGGTTACTGAGAAGGTTGTTTCTTATGGTGATGAATGGAAAGATGTAAACTTTGCGGATGCTCAAGATGGTCTTTACAATGCTGATAAAGCTAAAGCAGAACTAGCTAAAGCTAAAAAAGCCCTTGAAGCAGATGGTGTAAAATTCCCAATCCACTTGGATATTCCAGTCGACCAAACATCTAAAAACTATATCGCTCGTATCCAATCATTTAAACAATCTGTTGAGACCGCTTTGGGTACAGATAATGTAGTTATCGATATTCCACAAATCACTACAGATGAATTAAACAATATCACATACTACGCAGCTAGTGCGGCAGCAGAAGATTGGGACCTTTCAGGTGCTGTTGGATGGAATCCAGACTTTGATGATCCATCAACTTACCTTGATATCTTGAAATCAACTAATAGTGAAACAACTAAGACCTACATGGGCTATGATAATCCATCAAACCCAGCGGTTGCTCAAGTTGGTTTGAAAGAATATGATAAATTAGTTGATGATGCAGCTAGTGAAACAAGTGACCTTAACAAACGTTATGAGAAATATGCAGCAGCTCAAGCTTGGTTAACAGATAGCTCACTCTTCCTTCCAGCTATGTCATCTTCAGGAGCAGCACCAGTTATTTCTCGTGTAGTACCATTCTCAGCCTCTTACACTCAATCTGGTGATAAAGGTTCAGATGTATACTTCAAGTACCTTCAATTGCAAGCTAACACTGTAACAACCAAAGAGTACAAGGAAGCTCGTGAAAAATGGCTCAAAGAAAAAGCTGAATCGAACGAAAAAGCTCAAAAAGAGTTAGCGAGTCATGTGAAATAAATAATGCTCATCAGAACTTTCTCTCCTAAAGGAGAAGGTTCTTTTGGGATTTTAAAGGAAATAATATGAAAAAATATGTTTTTATGCGTATCTTGCGGTCGTTGGTTTCTATTTTCTTAGTAACGACCTTGATTTACACAATCATCTATACGATGGTTCCACGGAAGTTGATCTTCAAACAAGATACTAACTACAATAAAATTGCAACCACGGCTGATAAACGTGATAACTATGAAAATACCGTCTTTGAGCGTATGGGTTATATCGAATATTACGATACGAAAGAGTTGCAGGAAAAAGCTAGTAGCATTGACTCTTCTGTTACAGTAGATGCAAATGATACAAATAAAGCAATCTATGAAAAATATATCCAACAACTTGGTAATGGTTGGACTCTAGGTGAGTTTACAGAGAGTGGACAATTCTACGCTACACGTGAAATTCCTATTTTTGAGCGTGTGTTCAAATTCTATGCAAACTTGCTTGATATTGACCATACAAACAAGATCCAAGACCCTGAGAATCCTAACTTAGAGCGTTATTTGCGCTTTGAGAATGACCCGGCTATCGGTTGGTCTCTTGTGGGTTCAGGTACTAAACACAAATACCTCTTGTACTTCAATAGTCAGTTCCCATTTGTTCACCAAAACTTTGTCAACTTGAACCTAGGAGATTCTTATCCAACTTATGCCAATACTCCTGTTCTTCAGGTTATTACACAAGGACAAGGACAAACGAAGACTTCTGAAGTTCAATTCCCAACTGGTAAGAAAACATCATCAGTTAACATTTACTCAAGAACTTATAAATCTCCGAGTCAAGCTGATGCTCGTGAAGTAGCCAACTACGGTAAAGATGATCCATATACAGCTACTGAGAGCAACTATCAGTACCCATCAATGATTGCAAGTTCTGCTATCACTGGTTTGATTGGTCTTGCGATTTCATATGCGATTGCAGTTCCTCTTGGTTCAGCAATGGCTCGTTTCAAGAATACTTGGATTGACAGCCTCTCTACAGGTACTTTGACCTTCTTGATGGCCCTCCCAACGATTGCTCTAGTTTATATCATTCGTTTGATTGGTTCTTCTATCGGATTCCCAGACTCATTCCCAATCTTGGGTGCTGGAGACTGGCGTTCATATGTCCTTCCATCAGTCATTCTTGGATTACTTGGAGCACCTGGTCTAGCTATCTGGATTCGTCGTTACATGATTGACTTACAATCTCAAGACTTTGTCCGTTTTGCTAGAGCTAAAGGTCTTTCTGAAAAAGAAATTTCTAACAAACACATCTTTAAAAACGCTATGGTACCACTCGTTTCTGGTATCCCAGGCTCAATTATTGGTGTTATTGGTGGAGCAACTCTTACTGAAACAGTCTTTGCCTTCCCAGGTATGGGTAAAATGTTGATTGACTCTGTAAAAGCATCAAACAACAATATGGTGGTTGGTCTGGTCTTCATCTTTACATGTGTTTCAATTTTCTCTTACTTGATTGGAGATATTTGGATGACTATTATTGACCCACGTATTAAATTGACAGAGAAAGGAGGCAAATAATGTCTACGATTAGTAATGATAAATTTCAATTTGTAAAACGAGATGATTTTGCCTCTGAAGCAATTGATGCTCCTGCCTACTCATATTGGGGTTCTGTTTTTAGACAGTTTTTGAAGAAAAAATCAACAATTATCATGCTTGGTATTTTGATTTCCATCGTATTGATGAGTTTCATCTATCCAATGTTTTCTGATTTTGACTTCAATGATGTAAGTAAGGTAAATGATTTTAGCGCTCGTTACATTAAGCCAAATGCTGAACATTGGTTTGGTACAGATAGTAATGGTAAATCTCTCTTTGACGGTGTCTGGTTTGGAGCACGTAACTCTATCTTGATTTCCGTAATTGCGACCTTTATCAACGTTGTTATTGGTGTTATTGTCGGCGGAATCTGGGGTATTTCAAAATCAGTTGACCGTATCATGATGGAAGTTTATAACGTTATCAATAACATCCCTTCACTTTTGATCGTTATTGTTTTGACTTACTCTATCGGTGCAGGTTTCTGGAACTTGATTTTTGCCATGAGTGTAACTACTTGGATTGGTATTGCTTATATGATTCGTATCCAAATCATGCGTTACCGTGATTTGGAGTACAACCTTGCTTCTCGTACACTGGGAACACCAACCCATAAGATTGTTATTAAAAATATCATGCCTCAATTGGTTTCTGTTATTGTTACAACTACATCACAAATGCTTCCTGCATTTATCTCATATGAAGCCTTCCTGTCATTCTTTGGACTCGGCTTGCCAATCACAGTACCAAGTTTGGGACGTTTGATTTCGGATTATTCTCAGAATGTAACAACCAATGCTTACCTCTTCTGGATTCCATTGACAACTTTGGTCTTGGTATCCTTGTCACTGTTCGTAGTTGGTCAGAACCTAGCGGATGCTAGTGATCCACGTACACATAGATAGGAGTAGACATGATAAAAGGAAAAAATGTAATTTTGACTGCTCAAGATATTGTCGTGGAATTTGATGTTCGTGACAAGATTTTGACAGCTATTCGAGGTGTCTCCATCGATCTGATCGAGGGAGAGGTTCTCGCTTTAGTTGGAGAGTCAGGTTCAGGTAAATCAGTTTTGACAAAAACATTCACAGGAATGTTGGAAGGAAATGGTCGTATTGCACGAGGTAGTATTAATTACCGTGGCTAAGAATTGACCAGCCTTACATCTAATAAAGATTGGGAAAGTATTCGTGGTGCGAAGATTGCAACTATCTTCCAAGATCCGATGACCAGTCTAGACCCAATCAAGACAATCGGAAGTCAAATCACAGAAGTTATTGTTAAACACCAAGGCAAGACTGCTCAAGAAGCTAAAGAGATGGCTATCGACTATATGAATAAAGTTGGTATTCCAGATTCTGAGAAACGTTTTGACGAGTATCCTTTCCAATATTCTGGGGGAATGCGTCAACGTATCGTTATCGCGATTGCTCTTGCCTGTCGCCCAGATATTCTTATCTGTGATGAGCCGACAACAGCTCTTGACGTGACCATTCAGGCACAGATTATTGATTTGTTGAAGGCACTTCAACACGAATACCACTTTACAACAATCTTTATCACTCACGACCTAGGTGTCGTAGCAAGTATCGCTGATAAAGTAGCGGTTATGTATGCTGGTGAAATCGTTGAGTATGGTACTGTTGAAGAAATCTTCTACGACCCACGTCATCCATATACATGGAGCCTCTTGTCAAGCTTGCCTCAACTTGCGGATGACAAAGGTGAATTGTACTCAATCCCTGGAACACCTCCATCGCTTTATACTGAATTGAAGGGAGATGCTTTTGCTCTTCGTTCAGATTATGCTATGAAGATTGACTTCGAGGAAAAAGCACCTCAGTTTGCAGTATCTGATACTCATTGGGCTAAGACATGGTTGCTTCATGAACAAGCTCCAAAAGTTGAAAAACCATCGGTGATTGCAGATTTACACGACAAGATTCGTGAAAAGATGGGCTTTACACATCTTGAGGACTAGGAGGAAGGAAATGTCTGAAAAATTAGTAGAAATTAAAGACTTAGAAATTTCCTTCGGTGAAGGAAGCAAAAAGTTTGTCGCTGTTAAAAATGCGAACTTCTTTATCAACAAAGGAGAAACTTTCTCACTTGTTGGAGAGTCTGGTAGTGGTAAGACAACAATTGGTCGTGCTATTATCGGTCTTAATGATACCAGCAAAGGTGATATCATCTTTGAAGGTCAAAAAAATCAATGGTAAAAAATCACGTGAACAAGCTTCGGAATTAATCCGTCGTATCCAAATGATTTTCCAGGACCCTGCTGCAAGTTTGAATGAACGTGCAACGGTTGACTATATCATTTCTGAAGGTCTTTATAACCACCATTTATTTAAAGATGAAGAAGAAAGAAAAGAAAAAGTTCAAAATATCATTCGTGAAGTGGGACTTTTGGCTGAACACTTGACACGTTACCCACATGAGTTTTCAGGTGGACAACGTCAACGTATCAGGGATTGCCCGTGCCTTGGTTATGCAACCTGACTTCGTTATTGCGGATGAGCCGATTTCAGCCTTGGACGTTTCAGTACGTGCCCAAGTTTTGAACTTGCTCAAGAAATTCCAAAAGGAATTGAAAGCTTGACTTATCTCTTTATCGCCCACGATTTGTCAGTAGTTCGTTTCATCTCTGATCGTATCGCGGTAATTTATAAAGGGTGTTATTGTTGAAGTGGCTGAGACTGAAGAATTGTTTAACAATCCAGTTCATCCATACACGCAAGCACTTCTATCAGCTGTTCCTATTCCAGACCCAATCTTGGAACGTAAAAAAGTTTTGAAAGTCTATGATCCAGATCAACATGACTATGAAACTGATAAACCTTCTATGGTAGAAATTCGTCCAGGTCACTATGTTTGGGCAAACCAAGCAGAGTTGGAACGCTATAAAAAGATTTGAAATAAGAAAGAGTTTTGTAATCTTGGTAGAAAAAAATTCTATTAAGGTTATGAAGCTTTTTTTATTTTTGTAAAAAGAACATTAGATTAAAGATAGATAACTATATACCCGAAAACATGCTAATACTCAATGAAAATCAAAGAGCAAACTAGGAAGCTAGTCGCAGTTTGCTCAAAGCACAACTTTGAGGTTGCAGATAAAGTTGACGTAGTTTGAAGAGATTTTTCGAAGAGTATAAGACTAGTCTTCAATGACTCTTGGATGAGAGAGAAAAGAAGCTGTTTTCTTTGAAAGAGTATTGAATCTATACAGAATGGAATGGATAAAACTACTTTCAGATAAGCTTTTATGAATTTTCAAAATTAAAATCACTTTCTATTTAAAAATCTATCTTGCAAAGCCTACCTATATGTGCTAGAGTTATGGTAACGGTTACAAAATTAAGGAGGGTTTTATGAGAAATCCAGCACTAATAGAAGAAATGAAAACTTATAAGGGAAGAGATGAAGTTCCGCAAGACTTTGACGCTTTTTGGAATGGGGAAATAGAGAAGGTTTCAGTCTTGCCAGATTACCAACTAGAGGAACGTGAATTTCGTATTCCAAACGTGAAGTGCTATGAGTTAACCTTTAAAGGTACACGTGATGGTCTTGTTTATGCACGTGTGGTCTTACCAAAATCTGAACATAAAGTACCAGTTATTTTTCACTTCCATGGATATATGGGACGTTGTTGGGATTGGGCAGATATGCTAGCCTTTACAGTAGCTGGCTATGGTGTTGTATCTATGGATGTCCGTGGTCAGTCTGGTTACTCACAAGATGGGTTACGCTCGCCTCTTGGAAATACAGTTAAGGGTCAAATCATTCGTGGTGCAGTAGAAGGAAAAGAGCAACTCTTCTATAAGGATGTTTATCTTGATATTTATCAATTAGTTGAGATTGTAGCTAGCTTCCCACAAGTGGATGAAGGCCAATTAGCAAGCTATGGAGCTTCTCAAGGAGGAGCGCTGGCTCTGGTGGCTGCGGGGTTAAATCCACGTATCAAGCGTACAGTTGCTATTTATCCATTCTTATCAGACTTTAGACGAGTGCTAGAGATTGGAAATACCAGCGAAGCCTATGATGAGCTTTTTCGTTACTTTAAGTTCCATGATCCATTCCATGAGACAGAAGAGCAGATTATGAAAAACACTTAGCTATATCGATGTAAAAAAATCTTGCCCATCGTATTAAGGGGAAGTTCGGATGATTACTGGACTTGATGACGATGTCTGCTATCCAATCACTCAGTTTGCTATTTACAACCGTTTGGCTTGTGAAAAGAGTTATCGTATCATGCCTGAATATGCTCATGAAGCCATGAATGTTCATGTCAATGATCAAGTTTACAATTGGTTGTGTGGTAGTGAGATTCCCCTTTACCTATCTTGGTCACTAAAAATTGAAAAAAGCTCTGTAGTTTCGAGATGAACTACAGGCTTTTTCTTTATGTGACCCAGATAATGAGAAAAGTAGTTTCAGGTAGTTTGAAACATCTAAATATCTTTGAAAGTAGAATCTATTGTAGATTATAAAGTCTAAAAATTTAGAATATTTATTATATAATGTGATTAAGATAAAAAGTGAAAGGAGTATAGCTAGTTGCGAATCTTTTAACTTGGAATTTATAAAAGAGCAACAGCATTTCATTTACAAAGAATGGCAATTCCATTCAATAATACAGTTTCTTATTTGCATCTAGTCTGAAGGGCTAAAAATTTTAAGCAAAAAAGAAAACGCTTTATTTTTTTAAAATAACGGAAGGGAACACATGAATCAGAGAGATTTTGATAGAAAACAGCGATATGGAATTCGGAAATTTGCAGTTGGAGCAGCTTCAGTAGTGATTGGAGCGGTTGTTTTTGGTGCTGCCCCTGCTTTGGCTCAAGAGGCGCCATCAACGAATGGTGAAACAGCGGGGCAATCTTTGCCAGAATTGCCTAAGGAAGTAGAGACAGGAAGTCTAGCTAATTTAGATAAGGAGCTTGCAGGCCAAGTAACCACAGTAAATAATAGTGGAACAGAAGTGAGACGTGAAGAGTTGCAAGCAAACCCAGGGTCTGAAAAACCAACCGGAACAGAAGCATCAAACGAAACTCCAGCTACAGAGAGTGAAGACGAGGAAGTTGGAAATATTCCCCGTGACTTTTATGCCAGAGAGTTGGAAAATGCCAATACTGTTATAGAGAAGGAAGATGTTGAAACCAATCCTTCAAACGGTCAAAGAGTTGACATGAAGGAGGAGCTAGACAAGCTTAAAAAACTTCAAAATGCGACCATCCATATGGAGTTCAAACCAGATGCATCTGCTCCACGTTTTTACAACCTCTTCTCAGTCTCTAGTGATACCAAAGTAAATGAGTATTTTACCATGGCTATCCTTGATAACACAGCTATCGTTGAAGGTCGTGATGCAAATGGAAATCAATTCTATGGTGATTATAAAACTGCTCCTTTGAAGATTAAGCCAGGTGAGTGGAACTCTGTAACCTTTACAGTTGAAAGACCAAATGCAGACCAACCAAATGGTCAGGTTCGCGTCTATGTAAATGGTGTCTTGTCTCGCACAAGTCCTCAGTCTGGTCGTTTCATCCAAGACATGCCAGATGTCAACCATGTACAAATCGGTACAACAAAACGTACAGGCAAAAACTTCTGGGGTGCTAATCTTAAAGTCCGTAATCTAACTGTTTATGACCGTGCTCTTTCTCAAGAAGAAGTTAAAAAACGTAGCCAACTTTTTGAAAGAGGAGAGTTGGAGAAGAAACTTCCTGAAGGAGCAGAAGTTACTGATAAACTGGATGTTTTTGAAGGTGGTGAGAACCGCAAGCCAAATAAAGATGGTATCGCAAGCTATCGTATTCCAGCCTTGCTGAAAACTGATAGAGGAACCTTGATTGCTGGTGCAGATGAGAGACGCTTACATCACTCTGACTGGGGCGACATCGGTATGGTTGTTCGTCGTAGTGATGATAAGGGCAAAACATGGGGAGATAGAATTGTCATCTCAAATCCTCGTGATAATGAGAATGCCAGAAGAGCTCATGCGGGATCACCAGTCAACATTGACATGGCTCTAGTCCAAGATCCGAAAACTAAGAGAATCTTCTCTATTTTTGATATGTTCGTAGAAGGTGAAGCTGTCAGAGATTTACCAGGGAAAGCACCACAAGCCTATGAGCAAATTGGTGACAAGGTTTACCAAGTTCTGTACAAAAAAGGTGATGCAGGACGTTATACAATTCGTGAAAATGGCGAAGTTTTTGACCCTGAAAATAGAAAGACAGAATATCGAGTTGTAGTTGATCCTAAGCAACCAGCCTATAGTGATAAGGGTGACCTTTACAAGGGTGAGGAACTAATCGGTAATGTCTACTTCGATTATAGCGACAAGAATATCTTTAGAGTTTCAAACACTAACTATCTCTGGATGTCTTACAGTGATGACGATGGGAAAAATTGGTCTGCACCAAAAGATATTACATACGGTATTCGTAAGGACTGGATGCACTTCTTAGGTACTGGACCTGGTACAGGTATTGCCTTGCATTCAGGACCTCATAAAGGGCGTCTGGTTATCCCAGCCTACACTACAAATAACGTATCCTACCTAAGTGGTTCTCAGTCTTCACGCGTCATTTACTCAGATGACAATGGTGAAACATGGCAAGCAGGTGAAGCGGTCAATGATAACCGTCCAGTAGGTAACCAAACAATTCACTCTTCAACCATGAATAATTCAGGTGTTCAAAATACTGAGTCAACTGTTGTTCAGTTGAACAACGGAGATCTCAAACTCTTCATGCGTGGATTGACAGGAGATTTGCAGGTTGCAACAAGTAAGGATGGTGGAGCAACTTGGGAAAAAGATGTGAAGCGCTATTCAGAAATCAAAGATGTCTACGTTCAAATGTCTGCTATTCACACTGTACAAAATGGTAAGGAATATATCGTTCTCAGCAACGCAGGTGGTCCAGGACGTTACAATGGTTTGGTACACTTGGCACAAGTGGAAGCTAACGGAGATCTGACTTGGCTCAAGCACAATCCTATTCAAAGCGGTAAATTTGCTTATAACTCCTTGCAAGATCTTGGAAATGGTGAATTTGGTTTGCTTTATGAGCATGCAACTGCCACTCAAAATGAATACACCTTGTCTTATAAAAAATTCAACTGGGATTTCTTAAGTAAGGATAGAATTTCTCCAACAAAAGCAACTGTGAAAAATGCTGTGGAGATGAGCAAAAATGTCATCGCTTTAGAATTTGATTCAGAAGTATTGGTGAATCAGCCACCAGTTCTTAAACTGGCAAATGGGAATTTTGCTACCTTCTTGACGCAGTATGATTCCAAAACCTTGTTATTTGCAGCTAGCAAGGAAGATATTGGTCAAGAAATTACAGAAATCATTGATGGCGCAATTGAGAGCATGCATAATTTGCCTGTAAGTCTTGAAGGTGCAGGAGTCCCTGGTGGGAAAAATGGCGCAAAAGCAGAAATCCATGAAGTTCCAGAATTTACAGGCGCAGTCAATGGTGAAGGTACAGTTCATGAGGATCTAGCCTTTGAAGGTGGCGTCAACGGTGAGGAAGCAGCAATTCATGAATTTCTAGAATTCGAAGGCGGTGTCAATGGTGAGGAAGCAGCCGTTCATGAAATTCCAGAAATAGAAGTTGAAGAAAATCCACCGGGAACTATTAATGAAGTCCCAGACTTCGAAGGTGGCGTCAATGGTGCCGAAGCGTCTGTTCATGAAGTCTCAGACTTCGAGGGTGGCGTCAATGGTGAAGAAGCTGCAGTCCATGAAGTTACAGAATATATTCCAGTGGAAACTTCAAAAGGAGAAGCAGCGGTTCATGAAATTTCAGCCTTTGAAGGTGGTGTCAATGGCGATGAAGGAGCTAAGGCAGAGAGTCCAGAGTTCGAAGGTGGTGTCAATGGTGAGGAAGCAGCTAAGTCAGACGCATCAGACTTCGAAGGTGGTGTCAATGGCGATGAAGGAGCTAAGGCAGAGAGCCCAGAGTTCGAAGGTGGCGTCAATGCAGTAGAAGTAGCTAAGTCAGACACATCAGACTTTGAAGGTGGTGTCAATGGCGATGAAGGAGCTAAGGCAGAGAGTCCAGAGTTCGAAGGTGGTGTTAATGGTGAGGAAGCAGCTAAGTCAGACGCATCAGACTTCGAAGGTGGTGTCAATGGCGATGAAGGAGCTAAGGCAGAGAGCCCAGAGTTCGAAGGTGGCGTCAATGCAGTAGAAGTAGCTAAGTCAGACACATCAGACTTTGAAGGTGGTGTCAATGGCGATGAAGGAGCTAAGGCAGAGAGTCCAGAGTTCGAGGACGGAGTCAATGCAGTAGAAGCAGCTAAGTCAGACGCATCAGACTTTGAAGGTGGCGTCAATGCAGTAGAAGCAGCTAAAGCAGAGAGTCCAGAGTTCGAAGGTGGCGTCAATGGTACCGAAGCAGCGGTTCATGAAGTTCCAGCCTATGAAGGTGGTGTTAATGCAGTAGAAGCGGCGAGCTCAGAACTTCTAGCCTATGAAGGTGGCGCGAATGCGGTTGAAGCAGCAAGCTCAGAACTTCCAGCTTATGAAGGTGGCGTTAATGCAGTCGAAGCAGCAAGTTCAGAACTTCCAGCCTATGAAGGTGGCGTGAATGGAGTAGAAGCGGCGAGCTCAGAACTTCCAGCTTATGAAGGCGGTGTGAATGGAGTAGAAGCAGCAAGCTCAGAGCTTCCAGCCTATGAAGGTGGTGTTAATGCAGTAGAATCCGCTAAGTTAGATTCTCCAGAATACACAGGTGGTGTGAATGCAGTAGAATCCGCTAAGTTAGAAGTCCCAGAGTATACAGGTGGTGTCAATGCGGTAGAATCCGCTAAGTTAGATTCTCCAGAATATACAGGCGGAGTTAATGGTAGCGAAGCTGCTGTTAACGAAGTACCAGAATTTGTAGGAGGAGTCAATGGTGAGGAAGCTGCAGTAGCCGATGTTCCAGAATTTGCAGGTGGAGTCAATGGTAGTGAAGCAGCTGTGCATGAAGTACCAGAATTCACAGGTGGAGTCAATGGTGTAGAAGCAGCAGTTCATGAACAACCAGAATATACAGGTGGTGTGAACGCAGTAGAAGCAGCAAAAGCAGAATCTCCAGAATTTGTAGGTGGAGTCAATGGTAGTGAAGCAGCCGTACACGAAGTACCGGAGTTCACAGGTCAGCAGTCTATTGTATCACAGGCTATGTCACAAGATAAGACCTATCAAGCACCTGCAGTTCGTCAAGATGTTCTTCCTAAGACAGGAAGTGAAGATGCCTCTGCCCTTGCCTCAGTAGGACTTGTGGGGATGCTCCTTGGTATGTTTGCTTTGGGGAAGAGAAAAGAAGCTTAGTCAAATCGTTGAAAGTGAAGGTTTCCTTAGTGAAACTAAATCTTATACTCAATGAAAATCAAAGAGCAAACTAGGAAGCTAGCCGCAGGCTGTACTTGAGTACGGCAAGGGGACGCTGACGTGGTTTGAATTTGATTTTCGAAGAGTATTAGTTAGAAAGGGTCGTAACGAAAATTAGTTACGGCCTTTTTCTTTCATGTTTGCGAGAAAAAGGGCTGGTTTCAAGATTTAAGAAGTGTTGGGATAGATTTTAGGTCCCTGAAACTACTTTCAGAAGAAACTGTTGCATAAAATTGTTTTGAAACTCCAATCTATTCTAGCACAAGTTATTGAAAGCGCTTTAATAATAAGCTATAATAGTCACATAAACACAAAGGAAAAGAAAAGGAGGAAAGTAGATGCCACAAATTAGTAAAGAAGCCTTGATTGAACAAATCAAAGATGGAATCATCGTTTCTTGTCAGGCACTTCCTCATGAACCGCTCTACACAGAAGCGGGAGGAGTAATCCCTTGTTGGTAAAAAGCAGCTGAACAAGGTGGTGCAGTCGGTATCCGAGCAAACAGTGTTCGAGATATCAAGGAAATTAAAGAGGTCACTAAACTTCCGATTATCGGAATTATTAAACGTGATTATCCACCACAGGAACCATTCATCACAGCGACTATGAGAGAGGTAGATGAACTAGCAGCTCTTGACATCGAAGTCATTGCTCTGGACTGTACCAAACGTGAACGTCATGATGGCTTGGAGATCCAAGAATTTATCCGTCAGATCAAAGAAAAATATCCAAATCAACTCTTGATGGCTGACACAAGTACCTTTGAGGAAGGTCTAACAGCAGTTGAAGCGGGAATTGACTTTGTCGGAACAACCTTGTCAGGTTACACTTCTTACAGTCCAAAAGTGGATGGTCCAGACTTTGAACTCATCAAGAAACTCTGTGATGCAGGAGTGGACGTCATCGCTGAAGGAAAAATTCACACACCAGAACAAGCTAAGCAAATCCTAGGTTACGGAGTGCGAGGTATCGTAGTTGGTGGCGCTATTACTAGACCAAAAGAGATTACGGAACGCTTCGTTGCCGGTCTTAAATAACATAATATAAAAAACGAGGAGAGTGGTTGATTAGTAGGAAAAAATGAAAACGTATACAAAGTCGACATTGCTCATTATCCAATATGGATACGCTTATCAATTAGGAGAATACAAATGAAATTTAGAAAACTAGCTTGTACAGTACTTGCGGGTGCTGCGGTTCTATCACTTGCTGCTTGTGGCAAATCAGACGCTAACAAAGATGCTGCCAAATCAGGCGATGCAGCAGCAACAACAGAAATTACTTGGTGGGCATTCCCGGTATTTACTCAAGAAAAATCTGGTGACGGTGTTGGAACTTATGAAAAATCTATCATCGAAGCTTTCGAAAAAGCAAATCCAGATATCAAAGTTAAATTAGAAACAATCGACTTCAAATCTGGACCAGAAAAAATCACAACAGCTATCGAAGCTGGTACAGCTCCAGATGTACTTTTCGATGCACCAGGTCGTATCATCAATTACGGTAAAAATGGTAAATTGGCTGAGTTGAATGACCTCTTTACAGATGAATTTGTGAAAGATGTTAACAACGAAAACATCGTACAAGCAAGTAAAGCTGGTGACAAAGCATACATGTATCCAATCAGTTCTGCACCATTCTACATGGCTATGAACAAGAAAATGTTGGAAGATGCTGGTGTAGCTAACCTTGTTAAAGAAGGTTGGACAACTGATGATTTTGAAAAAGTCTTGAAAGCACTTAAAGATAAAGGATACACTCCAGGTTCATTGTTCAGTTCAGGTCAAGGGGGAGACCAAGGAACACGCGCCTTCATCGCTAACCTTTATGGCGGTTCTGTAACTGATAAAGAAGTAACTAAATATACAACTGACGATCCTAAATTCGTTAAAGGTCTTGAAAAAGCATCAAGCTGGATCAAAGATGGTTTGTTGAACAACGGTTCACAATTTGACGGTGGAGCAGACATCCAAAACTTTGCAAACGGTCAAACTTCTTACACAATCCTTTGGGCACCAGCTCAAAATGGTATCCAAGCTAAACTTTTGGAATCAAGTAAAGTTGAAGTGGTAGAAGTACCATTCCCATCTGATTCAGGTAAACCAGCTCTTGAATACCTTGTAAACGGATTTGCAGTATTTAACAACAAAGACGAAAAGAAAGTCGCAGCAGCTAAGAAATTCATCCAATTCATCGCAGATGACAAAGAATGGGGTCCTAAAGACGTAGTTCGTACAGGTGCATTCCCAGTTCGTACTTCATTTGGAAAACTTTATGATGACAAACGTATGGAAACAATCGGTAGTTGGACTCAATACTACTCACCATACTACAACACAATCGACGGATTTGCTGAAATGAGAACACTTTGGTTCCCAATGTTGCAAGCTGTATCAAATGGTGACGAACAACCTGCTGCAGCTTTGAAAGCATTCACTGAAAAAGCGAACGAAACAATCAAAAAAGCAGCTAAATAATAAGCCCTAAATAAAAACTGAAATCCCCCCTTTTCCCTGAGCACATCTGTGTATGAAAAGGGGGGCCTTTGTTTGAAATAGAAGCAACTGACAGGTCAAAATTAAAATGAAGTTTTTACATTGACGAATCTTAGAAAAATTTCATTTTGATTTTAGATCAGGGTCAGATAACAGTCAAAAAAACAAAACTATGTGAAAGTGAGGTGCCGACTGTGAAAATCAATAAAATTCGCATGCGGGAAACTATTATTTCCTACGCATTCCTAGCACCAGTATTAATCTTCTTTACCGTCTTCGTTTTAGCTCCAATGATCATGGGCTTCATCACTAGTTTCTTCAACTATTCGATGACTAGCTTTGAGTTTGTGGGCTTGGACAACTACATCCGTATGTTTAAAGACCCTGTCTTTACAAAATCTTTGATTAATACCGTAATCTTGGTTATTGGGTCTGTACCAGTCGTTGTACTCTTCTCGCTCTTTGTAGCATCACAAACTTACCAACAAAATGCCATCGCTAGATCTTTCTACCGTTTCGTCTTCTTCCTTCCTGTAGTAACAGGTAGTGTTGCTGTAACAGTAGTATGGAAATGGATCTACGATCCACTATCAGGTATTTTGAACTTCGTGCTTAAGTCAAGCCACATCATCAGCCAAAACATTTCTTGGTTGGGAGATAAAAACTGGGCTTTGATGGCGATTATGATTATCCTTTTGACAACATCAGTTGGTCAACCAATCATTCTTTACATCGCTGCAATGGGTAATATTGATAATTCACTTGTAGAAGCAGCTCGTGTTGACGGTGCGACTGAATTTCAAGTATTCTGGAAGATTAAATGGCCAAGCCTTCTTCCAACAACACTTTATATCGCAATCATTACAACCATCAACTCATTCCAATGTTTCGCCTTGATTCAATTGTTGACATCTGGTGGTCCAAACTACTCAACAAGTACACTTATGTACTACCTCTACGAAAAAGCCTTCCAATTGACTGAATATGGCTATGCCAATACTATTGGTGTATTCTTGGCAGTTATGATTGCCCTTGTCAGCTTCGCTCAATTCAAGATCCTCGGAAACGATGTAGAATACTAAGGAAAGGAGACAGCTATGCAACCTACACAACAAAAGAAACCATTAACAGCCTTTACTGTTATTTCAACAATCATTTTGCTCTTGTTGACTGTACTGTTTATCTTCCCATTCTACTGGATCTTGACAGGTGCATTCAAATCACAACCAGATACCATTATGATTCCACCACAATGGTTCCCTAAAGCTCCAACAATGGAGAACTTCCAACAATTGATGGTGCAAAACCCAGCCTTGCAATGGATGTGGAATTCAGTCTTCATTTCTTTAGTAACGATGTTCTTGGTTTGTGCAACCTCTTCACTAGCAGGTTATGTATTGGCTAAGAAACGTTTCTATGGTCAACGCATTCTATTTGCAATCTTTATCGCTGCCATGGCTCTTCCAAAACAAGTTGTCCTTGTACCATTGGTACGTATCGTCAACTTCATGGGAATCCATGACACTCTTTGGGCAGTTATCTTGCCTTTAATCGGATGGTACATTCAGGGGTCTTCCTCATGAAACAGTTCAGTGAAAACATTCCTACAGAATTGCTCGAATCTGCTAAAATCGATGGATGCGGTGAGATTCGTACTTTCTGGAGCGTAGCCTTCCCTATTGTGAAGCCAGGATTTGCAGCTCTTGCAATCTTTACCTTCATCAATACTTGGAATGACTACTTCATGCAATTGGTAATGTTGACTTCACGTCAAAACTTGACCATCTCGCTCGGTGTTGCGACTATGCAGGCCGAGATGGCAACCAACTATGGTTTGATCATGGCAGGGGCTGCCCTTGCAGCTGTGCCAATCGTAACAGTCTTCCTTGTCTTCCAAAAATCCTTCACTCAAGGGATTACTATGGGAGCTGTCAAAGGATAGTACTCTGCGAAAATTGAATATAGTACAAATTGTTTATCAGTATGCAGCAGTATAGTTGATAGACTAAGAGAATACAGGATATATAAGTGTCTACAAAATGGAGAGGAGTTGCTTACTTCATGAAGTTTTGTTAGACACTTATAAACTTACTGGCTAGACATCTTATGTCTGAAGGTAACAATCAGGTAAAGGAAATTACTATGATTTTTGATGATTTAAAAAACATTAGCTTTTACAAAGGAATTCATCCTAATCTAGATAAGGCTATTGATTATCTCTATGAGCATCGTAAAGATAGTTTTGAATTAGGCAAATACGAGATTGATGGAGATAAGGTTTTCTTGGTTGTACAGGAAAATGTTCTCAACAAAGAAGAAAATGATCGCTTTGAGCATCATAAAAACTATGCAGATTTGCATTTGTTAGTTGAAGGACATGAGTACTCTAGCTATGGTTCTCGCGTTAAAGATGAGGCTGTAGCCTTTGATGAAGCCAGTGATATTGGCTTTGTCCATTGTCATGAACAATACCCACTCTTGTTGGGTTATCACAATTTTGCAGTCTTTTTCCCAGGTGAACCTCATCAGCCTAATGGCTATGCAGGTATGGAAGATAAAGTTCGCAAATACTTATTTAAAATTTTAATCGATTAGTCAAGTTAGGAGGAGCAAACAATGGCACATAAAGGATCTGGATTGATAAAAGCGGCATTTGATACGGATAACTTTCTGATGCGTTTTTGTGAGAAAGTGTTAGATATCGTGACGGTTAACCTACTCTTTGTTGTATCTTGTTTGCCTATTGTGACGATCGGAGTAGCGAAGATCAGTCTCTATCAGACAATCTTCGAAGTTAAGGGTAGTCGTCGTGTTCCTGTTTTTAAAACTTATATGAGAGCCTTTAAGCAAAATTTGAAATTAGGCCTCCAGTTAGGTTTGTTGGAATTAGGGATTTTTCTGATTAGTGTGGTTGACTTATCACTATTCTGGGGGCAAACCAGCCTAGGCTTCCAGCTAATTAAGGCCATTTGCTTGGGAATTCTGATATTTTTAACCCTAGTTATGTTGGCTAGCTATCCAATTGCTGCACGCTATGACTTAACTTGGAAAGAAGTTCTTCAAAAGGGCTTGCTCTTGGTAACCTTTAACTTCGTGTGGTTCTTCTTGATGCTTGCGATTATTTTATTAATCATGATGCTTCTCTATCTATCAGGCTTTACTCTAGTACTTGGTGGTTCAGCATTTCTACTTTTTGGCTTTGGCCTTCTTGCTTTTTGCCAAGCTGGATTAATGGAAAAATTGTTTGCTAAATATCAAGCAGATTGAAAATGATATGAAACTACTTTCAAACATGAAAAGCTACGAGAGATGAATAGAAATTAAAATCTAAGTGGCTAAGATGTATTGAAAGCGTTTTTCACAAGGTGTATACTAAAATAGTAAAAAATCATCTGCCCAGAGCAGAAAATAAGAAATCTTAGGAGAAATCTATGTCAGATTTAAAAAAATATGAAGGTGTCATTCCTGCCTTCTACGCATGTTATGATGATGCGGGCGAAGTAAGCCCAGAACGTACTCGTGCTTTGGTGCAATACTTTATTGATAAAGGTGTTCAGGGGCTTTATGTCAACGGTTCTTCAGGTGAATGTATCTACCAAAGTGTAGAAGACCGCAAATTGATCTTGGAAGAAGTTATGGCAGTTGCCAAAGGTAAATTGACCATCATTGCTCACGTGGCTTGCAACAATACCAAAGACAGTATCGAACTTGCTCGCCATGCTGAAAGCTTGGGAGTAGATGCTATTGCGACGATTCCACCAATTTACTTCCGTTTGCCTGAGTACTCAGTTGCTAAATACTGGAACGACATCAGTGCAGCAGCACCAAACACAGACTACGTTATCTACAACATTCCTCAATTGGCAGGAGTTGCTTTGACTCCAAGTCTTTACACAGAAATGTTGAAGAACCCACGTGTTATCGGTGTTAAAAACTCTTCAATGCCAGTTCAAGATATCCAAACTTTTGTTAGTCTTGGTGGTGATGATCATATCGTCTTTAACGGTCCAGATGAACAATTCCTAGGTGGACGTCTCATGGGTGCAAAAGCTGGTATCGGTGGTACTTATGGTGCTATGCCAGAACTCTTCTTGAAACTCAACCAATTGATTGCGGACAAAGACCTAGAAGCAGCGCGTGAATTGCAATATGCTATCAACGCTATCATTGGTAAATTGACTGCGGCACATGGAAACATGTACGGAGTAATCAAAGAAGTCTTGAAAATCAATGAAGGACTTAATATCGGATCAGTTCGTTCTCCACTTACACCAGTGACCGAAGAAGATCGTCCAGTTGTAGAAGCAGCTGCTCAATTGATTCGTGAAACTAAGGAGCGTTTCCTCTAATCAATAGGAGGCTTTTATGACTAATTACGTTGCAATTGATATTGGTGGAACTAATATCAAATATGGTTTGATTGACCAAGATGGACAACTTGTTGAGTCTCACGAAGTAGCGACTGAGGCTCATAAGGGCGGTCCACATATCTTACAGAAAACAAAAGATATTGTCGCTAGCTATCTAGAAAAAGGTCCAGTGTCAGGTGTCGCCATTTCCTCAGCGGGAATGGTTGATCCTGATAAGGGTGAGATTTTTCTATGCTGGTCCACAGATCCCAAACTATGCAGGGACTCAATTTAAGAAAAGAAATTGAAGAAAGTTTCAAGTTCCTTGTGAAATTGAAAAATGATGTCAACTGTGCAGGGCTAGCAGAAGCTGTTTCTGGATCTGGAAAAGGTGCAGGAATAACGCTATGTTTGACCATCGGAACAGGTATCGGCGGTTGCTTAATCATTGACGGCCAGATTTTCCATGGATTTAGTAATTCTGCCTGTGAAGTTGGCTATATGCATATACAAGATGGGGCTTTCCAAGATTTAGCTTCTACAACTGCCTTGGTTGAGTATGTCGCTAAGGCTCATGGTGAAGAAGTAGCCCATTGGAATGGTCGTAGAATTTTCAAAGAAGCTACAGAAGGCAATAAACTCTGTATGGAGGGAATTGACCGTATGGTAGACTATCTTGGGAAAGGTCTTGCTAACATCTGTTATGTTGCCAATCCAGAGGTTGTTATACTAGGTGGTGGTATTATGGGGCAAGAAGCGATTTTGAAACCGAAAATTCGTACAGCTCTGAAAGATGCGCTTGTTCCGAGCTTAGCGGAAAAAACAAGATTAGAATTTGCGCGTCATCAAAATACTGCGGGTATGCTTGGAGCTTACTATCACTTCAAAACAAAACAATCCTAAGTTGGCCTTGCCAATTTAGGATTTTTTAGTGATAAACAGTAAAATGATCATTTAGTAAAAATCTAGTTAAAAGCTTTGAAAAGCCCTTGCATTTTTTAATATAACATAGTATATTTATAATAATGCGAAAACTCTAGAAAAATTCTTGCTAATGGAAGCATTATTTTTATTTTTTTGAAAATGTAAGCGATTTCTACAACCTTATATTTACTCAAAATAAATAGCTCAGAGAAAGAATTTTAAGCTAGGAATCAAATAAAAATTGTCGCCAGATAACACTGGGCTCGGGCAGTAGCTGACTGCTCTAGAAGATTAGGAGTATTTGATGAAACAATGTTTTTTAGAAAAAGGTCGAATATTTAGTATTCGTAAACTGACTGTTGGTGTTGCTTCTGTAGCAGTCGGTCTTGCTTTTTTTGCATCTGGTAATGTTGCGGCTAGTGAACTTGTGACAGAACCAAAACTTGAAGTAGATAGTCAAGCAAAAGAAGTGGTAGATGTTGATCATGAAAAAGAAGAAGCAGTCAAAGAAGAAGTAACTGAAAAAACAGAACCTGCTGTTGAGAAGGTGGCAGAGGAAGGAAAAACTGCTGAAGTGGCTGGCGATTTACTCCCTGAAGAAATTTCTGATCGTGCTTATCCTGATACACCAGTGAAAAAAGTGGATACTGCAGCTATTGTATCAGGAAAAGATAGCCCACAAGTAGAGACTAAGAGTATTTTGAAACCTACAGAAGCAGCTCCATCTGAAGCTGGAAAAGAAAATAGAGCCATTATCAATGGCGGACAAGACCTTAAGCATATCAATTATGAAGGTCAACCAGCTACATCTGCTACTATGGTTTATTCAATCTTTAGCTCTCCTTTGGCAAATGGCGGTAGTCAGCGATACCTTAACTCAGGTTCAGGTATCTTTGTTGCTCCAAATGTCATCTTGACAGTGGCCCACAACTTCTTGGTCAAGGATGCGGATACTAATGCAGGCTCTATCCGTGGTGGTGACACGGCTAAGTTCTATTACAATGTAGGTTCAAATACTGCTAAGAATAATTCTTGCCAAGCTCAGGAAATACAGTTTTGTTCAAGGAAAAGGATATTCATTTCTGGAATAAAGAAAAATTCGGTGAAGGCTATAAGAATGATCTAGCCTTGGTTGTAGCTCCAGTTCCACTTTCAATTGCAAGTCCAAATAAGGCAGCTACCTTTACTCCTTTAGCAGAACATCGAGAATACAAAGCTGGAGAACCTGTTAGCACCATCGGTTACCCTACAGATTCAACTTCTCCAGAATTGAAGGAACCAATTGTTCCAGGTCAATTGTATAAGGCGGACGGTGTTGTTAAAGGTACTGAAAAGTATGATGATAAGGGAACAGTTGGTGTCACTTATCGTTTGACTTCTGTATCAGGTCTTTCAGGTGGTGGGATTATCAACGGTGATGGTAAGGTCATTGGGATCCACCAACGTGGAACTGTCGATAATGCAAACATTGCTGAAAAAGATCGCTTTGGAGGAGGGCTTGTCCTCTCGCCAGAACAATTGGCATGGGTCAAAGAAATCATTGACAAATACGGTGTCAAAGGTTGGTATCAAGGCGATAACGGCAATCGTTATTACTTCACTCCAGAGGGAGAAATGCTTCGAAATAAGACTGCTGTAATCGGTGAAAACAAATATTCCTTCGATGAAAGTGGTGTAGCAACTCTCCTTGAAGGTGTTGAATATGGACGAGTTGTTATCGAACACGTAGACCAGAAAGATAATCCAGTCAAAGAAAACGATACTTTTGTTGAAAAGACAGAAGTTGGAGCTCAATTTGACTATAACTATAAAACAGAAATTGAGAAGACTGACTTCTACAAGAAGAACAAAGACAAATATGAGATTGTCTCAATTGACGGAAAAGCTGTCAACAAGCAACTGAAAGATGCTTGGGGAGATGATTATAGCGTTGTGAGCAAGGCTCCTGCAGGAACTCGCGTCATCAAGGTTGTTTATAAAGTCAATAAAGGTTCCTTCGACATTCGTTACCGCTTGAAAGGTACAGATCAAGAATTGGCAACTGCAACTGTGGACAATAATGAAGGTAAAGAATATGAAGTTTCCTTTGTTCACAGATTCCAAGCCAAAGAAATTGCAGGCTACCGTGCAGTCAATGCAAGCCAAGAAGCAACAATCCAACATAAAGGAGTGAACCAAGTTATTTTTGAATACGAAAAAATTGAAGATCCAAAACCAGTAACTCCTGTAACTCCAGTAGTGGATCCAAAAGACGAAGAAACAGAAATTGGAAACTATGGACCACTGCCAAGTAAGGCCCAATTGGACTACCACAAGGAAGAATTGGCAGCCTTCATCCACTATGGAATGAACACTTACACCAACTCTGAGTGGGGGAACGGTAGAGAAAATCCTCAAAACTTTAATCCGACAAACCTTGATACAGACCAGTGGATTAAGACTTTGAAGGATGCTGGGTTCAAACGAACAATCATGGTTGTCAAACACCATGACGGTTTTGTGATTTATCCATCTAAATACACAGACCATACGGTAGCTGCAAGTCCATGGAAAGACGGTAAGGGAGACCTTCTCGAAGAAATCTCTAAATCAGCAACCAAGTATGACATGAATATGGGTGTTTACCTATCACCATGGGATGCCAATAACCCTAAATATCATGTTTCAACTGAAAAAGAGTACAACGAATACTACCTCAATCAACTGAAAGAAATCCTTGGCAATCCTAAATATGGAAATAATGGTAAATTTATCGAAGTTTGGATGGACGGTGCGCGTGGTAGCGGAGCTCAAAAAGTAACCTACACCTTTGACGAGTGGTTCAAGTACATCAAGGAAGCTGAAGGAGATATCGCTATCTTCTCTGCTCAACCAACAAGTGTCCGTTGGATCGGTAATGAACGTGGTATCGCTGGAGATCCAGTTTGGCATAAGGTTAAGAAAGCTAAAATCACTGACGATGTGAAGAATGACTATCTCAACCACGGAGATCCAGATGGTGATATGTACTCTGTAGGTGAAGCAGATGTTTCTATCCGTTCAGGTTGGTTCTACCATGACAATCAACAACCAAAATCAATCAAAGATTTGATGGATATCTACTTCAAGTCTGTTGGTCGTGGAACGCCACTTCTACTCAACATTCCACCAAATAAAGAAGGTAAATTCGCAGATGCAGACGTCGCTCGTTTGAAAGAATTCCGAGCAACCTTGGATCAAATGTATGCAACTGATTTTGCTAAAGGCGCAACAGTTACTGCAAGCTCTACTCGTAAGAATCACTTGTACCAAGCAAGCAACCTAACCGATGGTAAGGATGATACTAGTTGGGCATTGTCAAATGATGCCAAGACAGGTGAATTTACTGTGGATCTCGGTCAAAAGAGACGCTTTGACGTAGTCGAACTAAAAGAAGATATTGCTAAAGGTCAACGTATCTCTGGATTTAAGGTTGAAGTTGAGCTCAATGGTCGCTGGGTTCCATATGGAGAAGGTTCGACTGTTGGTTATCGTCGTCTCGTCCAAGGTCAACCTGTGGAAGCACAAAAGATTCGTGTGACTATTACTGGTGCGCAAGCAACACCTATTTTGACAAACTTCTCTGTTTATAAAACTCCAAGCAGTATCGAGAAAACAGATGGTTACCCTCTAGGACTAGATTACCATTCAAATACAACAGCAGATAAAGCAAATACAACTTGGTATGACGAATCTGAAGGTATCCGCGGAACTTCTATGTGGACTAACCAAAAAGATGCAAGCGTCACTTACCGTTTCAACGGAACTAAGGCTTATGTCGTATCTACAGTGGATCCAAACCACGGTGAAATGTCGGTTTACGTTGATGGTCAAAAGGTTGCAGACGTACAAACCAATAATGCAGCTCGTAAACGTAGCCAGATAGTTTATGAAACAGATGACTTGGCTCCAGGTGAACACACCATCAAACTCGTCAACAAAACTGGAAAAGCTATTGCAACTGAAGGTATCTATACGCTCAATAATGCTGGTAAAGGTATGTTTGAGTTGAAAGAAACAACCTATGAAGTTCAAAAAGGACAACCAGTTACTGTAACCATTAAACGTGTTGGTGGTAGCAAGGGAGCTGCGACAGTTCATGTTGTGACTGAGCCAGGAACAGGGGTTCACGGTAAGGTTTATAAAGATACAACAGCTGATTTGACCTTCCAAGATGGTGAAACAGAAAAGACTTTGACAATTCCGACAATTGACTTTACTGAACAAGCTGATTCAATCTTTGACTTTAAAGTGAAAATGACTAGCGCTTCAGACGATGCCTTGCTTGGATTTGCAACTGAAGCAACTGTTCGAGTAATGAAGGCTGAATTGCTTCAAAAAGATCAAGTCAGTCATGATGATCAGGCAAGTCAACTTGACTATAGCCCAGGTTGGCACCATGAAACCAATTCATCAGGTAAATACCAAAACACTGAGTCTTGGGCGTCATTTGGTCGTTTAACAGAAGAGCAAAAGAAAAATGCTAGTGTAACAGCCTACTTCTACGGTACAGGTTTAGAAATTAAAGGTTTTGTAGACCCAGGTCATGGTATCTACAAGGTGACGTTAGACGGTAGAAGAGTCGAGTATCAAGATGGCCTAGGTAATGCGTCTGAATACAACGGTAAGAAGTACTTCAGTGGTACAGCTGCCACACGTCAAGGTGATCAGACTCTCGTTCGTTTGACAGGACTTGAAGAAGGTTGGCATGCTGTAACCTTGCAATTGGATCCAAAACGTAATGATACTACGAAAAATATTGGTATCCAAGTTGACCAGTTCATCACTCATGGAGAAGATAGTGCTCTTTATACCAAAGAAGAGTTGCTTCAAGCTATGAAGAACTGGAAGGATGAATTGGATAAATTTGACCAAACAAGCTTGAAGAACACTCCAGAGGCGCGTCAAGCCTTCAAGTCAAACTTGGACAAATTATCAGAACAACTTTCAGCAAGTTCTGCAAATGCACAAGAAGTTCTGAAAACAGCAACAGTTCTGCAAACGATCCTTGATAAGGAAGAAAACTACGGTGTCGAAGAAACACCAGCCCAACCAGAAGAGCCTAACTATGATAAGGCTATGGCAAGTCTGACAGAGGCCATCCAAAACAAGAGCAAGGAACTAGGTGATGATAAGGAAGCTAAGAAGAAACTAGTTGAGTTGTCCGAGCAAGCCATCGCAGCGATTGAAGCAGCCAAGACTCAGGATGCAGTCGATAAAGGCCTTTACAAGCAGCTTTAACTTCTATCAACCAACTTCAAGCGACTCCGAAAGAGGAACCAACACCAGAGCCACCAGCACAGCCGGAAGAGCCTAAGATTGACTATGATAAGGCTATGGCAAGTCTGGCAGAGGCCATTCAAAACAAGAGCAAGGAATTAGGCAACGATAAAGAAGCTAAGAAGAAACTAGTTGAGTTGTCCGAGCAAGCCATCGCAGCGATTGAAGCAGCTAAGACTCAGGATGCGGTAGACAAAGCCTTGCAAGCAGCTTTAACTTCTATCAACCAACTTCAAGCGACTCCGAAAGAGGAACCAACACCAGAGCCACCAGCACAGCCGGAAGAGCCTAAGATTGACTATGATAAGGCTATGGCAAGTCTGGCAGAGGCCATTCAAAACAAGAGCAAGGAATTAGGCAACGATAAAGAAGCTAAGAAGAAACTAGTTGAGTTGTCCGAGCAAACAATCGCAGCGATTGAAGCAGCTAAGACTCAGGATGCGGTAGACAAAGCCTTGCAAGCAGCTTTAACTTCTATCAACCAACTTCAAGCGACTCCGAAAGAGGAAGTAAAACCAGAGCAACCAGCCCAACCAGAAGAGCCTAAGATTGACTACGATAAGGCTATGGCAAGTTTGGCAGAGGCCATCCAAAACAAGACCAAAGAACTGGGTGATGATAAGGAAGCTAAGAAGAAACTAGTTGAGTTGTCCGAGCAAGCAATCGCAGCGATTGAAGCAGCCAAGACTCAGGATGCAGTCGATAAGGCCTTACAAGCAGCTTTAACTTCTATCAACCAACTTCAAGCGACTCCAAAAGAGGAACCAACACCAGAGCAACCAGCTCAACCAGAAGAGCCTAAGATTGACTATGATAAGGATGGCAAGTTTGGCAGAGGCTATTCAAAACAAGAGCAAGGAACTAGGCAACGATAAAGAAGCTAAGAAGAAACTAGTCGAGTTATCAGAGCAAGCAATCGCAGCGATTGAGGCAGCCAAGACTCAGGATGCAGTCGATAAGGCCTTACAAGCAGCTTTAACTTCTATCAACCAACTTCAAGCGACTCCAAAAGAGGAACCAACACCAGAGCAACCAGCTCAACCAGAAGAGCCTAAGATTGACTATGATAAGGCTATGGCAAGTTTGGCAGAGGCTATTCAAAACAAGAGCAAGGAACTAGGAAACGATAAAGAAGCTAAGAAGAAACTAGTTGAGTTGTCCGAGCAAGCCATCGCAGCGATTGAAGCAGCTAAGACACAGGATGCGGTAGACAAAGCCTTGCAAGCAGCTCTAACTTCTATCAACCAACTTCAAGCGACTCCGAAAGAGGAACCAAAACCAGAGCCACCAGCACAGCCGGAAGAGCCTAAGATTGACTATGATAAGGCTATGGCAAGCTTGGCAGAAGCTATTCAAAACAAGAGCAAGGAACTAGGCAACGATAAAGAAGCTAAGAAGAAACTAGTTGAGTTGTCAGAACAGGCTCTTACTGCTATCGAAGCAGCTAAAACTCAGGATGCAGTAGACAAAGCCTTGCAAGCAGCTCTAACTTCTATCAATCAGCTTCAAGCGACTCCGAAAGAAGATCCGAAACCAGAAGAGTCTAAAGTTGACCGCCATAAGGCGATCGCAGAATTGGCTGCAGCAGTCGAGAAAAAAGCTGCTGAACTTGTCGATGATGTAGTTGCACAGGAAAAACTGGTTGAACTTGGAGAGCAAGCCCTTACTGCCATCAGAGATGCTAAGACACAGGATGCAGTAGACAAAGCCTTGCAAGCAGCTCTAACTTCCATCAATCAGCTTCAAGCGACTCCGAAAGAGGAAGTAAAACATTCAAATCTTCCGACTGAAGGAGATAAGGTCTTAGTTCAAACGCAACCAAGCCTTGAAGTAACGACAGAATCAATCGCCTTTAATACTGTTCGTCGTGAGAATGCCTTCTTAGCCAAAGGCAAGGAACAAGTTGTTTCAGAGGGCAAAGCAGGTCAAGTAACGACTTATATAGAAGTAGATGGAGACACACGTAAGACAGTTAAGGTTGAACGTGAAGAAGCTCAAGATCGTGTCATCGAAGTTGGTACTTTTGAAGGAACATCTGTGCCAGGTGATGGCGTTAAAGAATTGAGCTTTAGTCAGCCAAGCCTTGAAGTTGTTGAAGAAGCTCTCGGATTTAAGACAGTGAAGCAAGATGATCCAACACTTCCCGAAGGTGAAACTCGAGTAGTTCAGGCTGGTCGTAAAGGTAAAGAACGCGTCAGCATAGAAGTAGCATTGGATGGAAGTCGTACTGAAAAACTTCGCGAAGTTCTTGAAGCAGCACAAGATGAGATTGTGCTAGTCGGAACTAAGAAAGTTGAATCAGGTAAAACAGATCCAGCGATCCATGAAGTAGCAGAGTTCACAGGTGGTGTCAATGGAACAGAAGCAGCTAGTCATGAACTTCCAGAGTTTACTGGTGGCGTCAATGGCTCAGAAGCAGTTGTTCGTGGAGAAGATCCAGAGTTTACTGGTAATGTCAATGGCGCAGAAGCGGCTAGTCATGAACTTCCAGAGTTTACTGGTGGTGTGACTGGTTCAGAAGCAGTTATTCGTAAAGAAGATCCAGAGTTCACAGGTGGTGTCAATGGAACAGAAGCAGCTAGTCATGAACTTCCTGAATTTACTGGTGGAGTAAATAGCTCTGAAGTAGTGATCCATGAAGTACCAGAATTTACTGGTAATGTCAATGGAGCAGAAGCAGCTAGTCATGAACTTCCAGAATTTACTGGTAATGTCAATGGAGCAGAAGCGGCTATCCATGATGTTCCAGAGTTTACTGGTAATGTCAATGGAACAGAAGCAGCTAGTCATGAACTTCCAGAATTTACTGGTGGTGTCAATGGAGCAGAGGCAACTGTCCATGAGCTCCCAGAATACAAGGATGAGCAGTCACATGTGGCTCAGGCTATGTCACAAGACAAGACTTATCAAGCACCTGCAAATCGTCAAGACATTCTCCCTGAAACAGGCGCTAAAGAAACTGCTACCCTTGCAAGCTTGGGAGCTGTAGGAGCACTTCTTGGCTTAGCTGCAATGGGAAAGAAAAAAGAAGACGAATAGAATCTGTCAAACTCAAGAAACACTTTTGAGAAAGTATAGATTTCGTGGGAAGTTATTGCAGAATAGTAACATTGTTTAAAGAAATGACTGTAATAACTGTCCAAACTTTAGAGATTGAAACCAATAACTAATCTCAATTATAAAAAGCGAGCAAAACGAGTTTTCTGAGAGTCAGAATTCCGTCTTGTTCGCTTTTTTATATCAAGAATTAGGTGTAGAATTTTATGTTCATAAGTCATCAGTTATAGGACTTGAGCAAACTAATACTCAATGAAAATCAAAGAGCAAACTAGGAAGCTAGCTGCAGGTTGCTCAAAGCACAGCTTTGAGGTTGCAGATAAAGCTGACGTGGTTTGAAAGAGATTTTTCGAAGAGTATAAAAACCAGCGACTTTAATCGCTGGTTGCTCATATGATTGTTCACTTGATAGGGATGAAGGCTTATCTAGACCTTCTATTTCTACGATAGCCATTTAGTTTTTTTATTTTTCCCAATAACTGTTAAAGATTTTTTCTTTACTTTCACGATCAATTTCTAGGAAATAAGCATAGAGTAGATCAATTAAGATCAACATAGGAAGTTGGGCAGAAATGCGTTGGATATAGGAAGCCTGACTCTGGCTTCCTACCAGTACAGTTTCTGTAAATACCTGAGTTTCCTTGCTAGGTGTACTAGTAAAAAGAACAGTTTTAGCCCCCATATCTTGAGCGTCTAGTAGACTGTCAATGATGGATGGAGTTGTTCCTGAAAGGGAAAAGCCAAAGACCAAACATTTTTCATCGATGATACTGGTTGTCCAGGCGAAACCATCTGGATCTGTCAAAGCCTCACAAACGACTCCAAGTCTCATGAAACGCAATTTCATCTCACGTGCAACGAGGCCAGAACTTCCAGTGCCAAAAAAATAGACGCGTTCTGATTGATCAATCATTTGGGCAATGCGCTCCAGTTGGGCATCATCAATCAATTCTTGTGTCATTTCTCGGATGTTTGTATAGCTCCTCAAGACTCTTTGGGTCAAAGGATTCATATCCTGTTGTGGGACGGAAAGGGTATCCTTTTGTTGTTGGTATTTGAAAATAAATTCCCGATAACCCGTAAAGCCACATTTTTTGGCAAAACGGGTGAGAGCAGCCTGAGAAATATGAAGTTTTTGTGTGACCTGCTGAGAAGACAAGTCATCGTGAATGGTATCTGCCTGCAAAAAAATAGCGGGCAATCTCTTGCTCTAAATCGGTCATTTCTTCAAAGTGAAGATCAATAATCGTAGAGATATCTTGCTTGTTCATGGGTACTCCCTTGTAGTTATTGGTTAAAAATTTTTTTATCAATGAAATCTATAAAAATAGCGCTTACTTTAATTATACCACAGTTGCTTTGTTTTTTTGGATAAAAAGGAAAAAGTCTTTTCTTTTTCCATAATTTTTCTCTTTAAATTATGGTACAATTAAGAGTAAGATTTTTGATTAGAAATGAGACTGCTTTGTATGAGAAAATTTAATAGCCATTCGATACCGACTCGGCTTAATTTATTATTTGCAATCGTTATTTTGCTCTTCATGACCATCATTGGTCGCTTGCTCTATATGCAATTCGTAAATAAGGATTTCTATGAAGCCAAGTTAGCGTCTGCTAGCCAAACTAGGGTAACAACGGGTTCTGCTCGTGGAGAAATCTATGACGTGGCTGGAAAACCCTTGGTAGAAAATACCGTCAAACAAGTCGTGGCTTTCACACGAAGTAATAAGATGACGGCTACAGATTTAAAGGATATTTCTACTAAACTTTTAACGTATGTAACAGTTTCCTCTCCAAATTTGACAGAACGTCAGATGGCTGATTATTATCTAGCGGACCCAGCTGTCTATAAAAAAACGGTAGAGGCTCTTCCAAAAGATAAGCGTTTTGACTCAGATGGTAATCAACTTTCTGAATCGGATCTTTATAACAATGCTGTTGAGAGTGTTACCTCTAGCCAAACTAATTATACAGAGGATGAAAAAAAGGTAATCTACATCTTTAGTCAGCTCAATGCAGTTGGGAATTTTGCAACAGGCAATATCCAAACGGATCCCTTAAGCGATACTCAGGTCGCTCAAATTGCCTCTGCATCGAAAGAGTTACCTGGGATTAGCATCTCGACTTCGTGGGATAGAAAGGTTTTAGAAACATCTCTTTCATCTATCGTTGGAAGTGTCTCTAGTGAGAATCAGGTCTTCCAGCTGAGGATGTTGATGCTTATTTGCAAAAAGGCTATTCACTTAATGACCGTGTTGGAACTTCTTATCTAGAGAAACAATACGAAGAGGTTTTACAAGGGAAGCGCACCGTAAAAGAAATCCATCTCGACAAATATGGTGATATGGAGAGTGTGGAAAATGTCGAAGAAGGTAGCAAGGGCAAAAACATTAAGTTGACCATTGATTTGACCTTCCAAGACAGTGTGGATAATCTTCTGAAAAGCTACTTCGATTCAGAACTATCAAATGGTGGAGCAAAATATTCAGAAGGTGTCTATGCAGTAGCTCTCAATCCCAAGACGGGTGCTGTGTTAGCTATGTCAGGAATTAAACATAATCTGGAAACGGGTGAATTGACCTCAGACTCGCTGGGGACTGTGACCAATGTCTTTGTACCAGGTTCTGTCGTTAAAGCGGCTACCATCAGCTCAGGCTGGGAAAATGGTGTTCTTAAGGGGAACCAGACCTTGACAGACCAACCAATCGTTTTCCAAGGATCCCCAGCTATCAATTCTTGGTATACTCTTGCTTATGGTTCTTTCCCGATTACAGCAGTCGAGGCTTTGGAATACTCTTCTAATGCCTATATGATTCAAACTGCTTTGGGAATGATGGGCCAAACCTATCAACCAGATATGACAGTTAAGACCGACAAACTAGAGTCTGCAATGGGAAAACTACGCGCGACTTTTAGTGAGTATGGTCTGGGAGCTTCTACAGGAATTGACCTACCAGACGAGTCAACAGGCTTTATCCCTAAAGACTATGATTTGGCTAATTATCTAAATAACGCCTTTGGACAGTTCGATAACTACACGCCGATGCAGCTAGCTCAGTATGTAGCAACTATTGCCAATAATGGTGTTCGCTTGGCTCCTCGTATAGTAGAGGGAGTCTATGATAATAATGAGCAAGGTGGTTTAGGAAGTTTGATTCAGCAAACAGGTAGTACCGAAATGAATAAAATCAATATTTCTGAGTCTGACATGTCTATCCTACAACAAGGATTTTACCAGGTATCGCACGGAACAAGTGCACTTACGACAGGTCGTGCCTTTTCAAATGGGGCAGCAGTCTCTATCAGTGGAAAAACCGGTACAGCCGAAAGTTACGTGAACGGCGGACAAAAAGCCAATAATACCAACGCAGTAGCTTATGCCCCAACGGATAATCCTCAGATTGCAGTTGCAGTTGTCTTCCCACATAATACCAACCTAACCAACGGTGTCGGTCCATCTATTGCGCGCGATATTATCAATCTTTACAACCAACACCATCCAATGAACTAGAAAGGAAGCCATGCTTTACCCAACACCTATTGCTAAGTTGATTGACAGCTATTCTAAACTTCCAGGTATCGGGATTAAGACAGCAACCCGACTGGCCTTTTACACCATTGGGATGTCTGATGACGACGTCAATGAATTTGCTAAAAATCTTCTGGCAGCTAAACGAGAATTGACCTATTGTTCAATCTGCGGACGTTTGACGGATGATGATCCTTGTTCCATCTGTACCGATCCTAGTCGAGATCATTCAACGATTCTGGTTCTGGAGGATAGCCGCGATGTCGCTGCTATGGAAAATATCCAAGAATACCACGGACTATATCATGTCTTGCACGGTTTGATTTCCCCTATGAATGGGATTAGCCCAGATGACATCAATCTCAAGAGTCTCATGACGCGTCTTATGGATAGCGAGGTTTCAGAGGTCATCGTCGCGACCAACGCCACTGCTGATGGTGAGGCGACTTCTATGTATATCTCTCGACTTCTTAAACCTGCAGGAATCAAGGTTACTCGTCTAGCACGAGGTCTAGCAGTGGGAGCTGATATCGAGTATGCAGATGAAGTAACACTCTTAAGAGCCATCGAAAATCGTACCGAACTCTAGTCTGTAAGGTTAAGGATAGATGCAATGAACTAGCAGATAATCATTTAAAAGTATAAAGAGACTGAATCTCATTTTGATTTGGTCTCTTTTCTTGTTTTTTGCTGTACAAGTTTAAAAAAAAGCACAAATGTGATATACTAAAGGACGAGTATTCTATTAGAATTGGAACAAATCATATGAAACAAACAATTATTCTATTATATGGTGGACGTAGTGCAGAACGTGAAGTGTCTGTCTTGTCAGCTGAGAGTGTCATGCGTGCGGTCAACTATGATCGTTTCGCAGTCAAAACCTTCTTTATCAGCCAGTCCGGTGATTTCATCAAAACCCAAGAATTTACCCAAACTCCTGGACAAGATGAACGTCTCATGACCAATGAAACGATTGATTGGGATAAGAAAATTGCTCCAAGTGCTATCTACGAAGAAGGAGCGGTTGTCTTTCCAGTTCTTCATGGACCTATGGGAGAAGATGGTTCCGTTCAAGGTTTCTTAGAAGTCTTGAAAATGCCTTATGTCGGTTGTAACATCCTATCTTCAAGCCTTGCCATGGATAAGATCACTACCAAACGTGTCTTGGAATCTGCTGGCATTGCCCAAGTTCCTTACGTAGCCATTGTTGAAGGGGATGACTTGGTTTCTAAGATTGCTGAAGTTGAAGAAAAATTAACCTATCCAGTCTTTACCAAACCATCAAATATGGGATCTAGTGTCGGTATTTCTAAGTCTGAAAATAAAGAAGAACTCCATCAAGCTTTAGAGCTTGCCTTCAAGTACGATAGTCGTGTCTTGATAGAGCAAGGAGTCAATGCACGTGAAATCGAAGTTGGTCTCTTAGGGAACTATGATGTTAAGAGCACGCTTCCTGGTGAAGTTGTCAAAGACGTAGCCTTCTATGACTATGAAGCCAAATATATCGATAACAAGATTACTATGGATATCCCAGCTAAGATTAGTGATGATGTGGTAGCAGTCATGCGTAAAAATGCAGAAACTGCCTTCCGTGCTATTGGTGGACTTGGTCTATCACGTTGTGACTTCTTCTACACAGACAAGGGAGAAGTTTTCCTAAATGAGCTCAATACTATGCCAGGATTTACCCAATGGTCTATGTATCCCTTGCTTTGGGACAATATGGGGATTAGCTATCCAGAACTAATCGAGCGTTTGGTTGACCTTGCTAAAGAAAGTTTTAACAAACGTGAAGCGCACCTATTGTAAAGATAGCTATAAGGGCGGGGCAAGACTCCCTGCCCCTTTTTAAAGGAGTAAATATGAAACTTACGATTCACGAAGTTGCGCGTGTCGTCGGTGCAAAAAATGATGTGACTAGCTATGTGGATAGCCCACTAGTCAAGGCTGAGTTTGATAGTCGTTTGATTGGACCTGGGGATTTATTTGTGCCGCTAAAGGGGGCGCGTGATGGTCATGACTTTATCGAGACAGCTTTTGAAAATGGCGCTGCTCTAACTTTATCAGAAAAGGAAGTAGCAAACCATCCTTATCTTTTGGTAGAAGATGTCTTGACTGCCTTTCAAGCTCTTGCAGCCTATTACCTTCAAAAGATTGGTGTCGATGTCTTTGCTGTCACAGGTTCAAATGGGAAGACTACTACCAAAGATATGTTAGCCCATTTGCTTTCTACAAGCTACAAAACCTACAAAACGCAAGGAAACTACAACAATGAGATTGGCCTTCCCTACACGGTTCTCCATATGTCAGATGATACCGAAAAACTGGTCTTGGAAATGGGACAGGATCACTTGGGAGATATTCATCTTTTGTCTGAACTGGCTCATCCGAAAACAGCTATTGTGACTCTGGTCGGAGAGGCACATTTGGCCTTCTTCAAGGATCGTTCTGAGATTGCCAAAGGGAAATTGCAAATCGCTGATGGTATGGAGAAAGGGGGCTTGCTTTTGGCGCCAGCTGATCCTATTGTAGAGGATTATCTACCTGCTGATCAAAAAGTAGTTCGTTTTGGTCCAGGTGCAGAACTCGAAATTACAGAATTGATTGAGCGTAAGGATAGCTTGACTTTCAAGGCTAATTTCTTGGAGCAACCCCTTGATTTGCCTGTGACTGGTAAGTATAATGCGACCAATGCTATGATTGCATCTTATGTAGCTCTTCAAGAAGGAGTGACTGAGGAGCAGATTGGTCAAGCCTTCCAAAACCTAGAATTGACCCGCAATCGTACCGAGTGGAAAAAAGCAGCCAACGGTGCGGATATCCTATCAGATGTCTACAATGCCAATCCAACAGCTATGAAGTTGATTTTGGAGACTTTCTCTGCCATCCCAGCCAATGAAGGTGGCAAGAAACTCGCAGTTCTGGCGGACATGAAAGAACTTGGAAACCAGTCTGTTCAACTCCATAATCAGATGATTTTGAGCATTACACCCGATGCCCTTGATACCGTAATTTTCTACGGTGAAGACATCGCTGACTTGGCTCAACTAGCCAGTCAAATGTTCCCAATCGGCCATGTGTACTACTTCAAGAAAACAGCCGATGAAGACCAGTTTGAAGCCATGGTTAAGCAGGTCAAGGAAAGTCTTGGTGCACATGACCAGATTCTGCTTAAAGGTTCGAACTCTATGAATCTAGCCAAGCTAGTAGAAAGCCTAGAAAATGAGCACAACTGATTTTGCCAAAGCTATTCAGAGAATGTTAGCTATCACTGATACTGGGTTGACCTATTCAAAGGATCCTTATGACCGTGAACGTTATGAGGATTTACGTCAGATTTTATGGAGTGTCTTGCAGGATCAAACAGAGCTTGATCAAGAGGAATTGACTGCAATTTTAAAACCAACAGGTAGCTATGCAACTCCCTTGATGGATGTAAGGGCATGGATTGTTCAAGATCAGAAGATTTGCCTGGTTAGAGGGCAAGGAGAGGATACTTGGGCATTACCTGGTGGCTTTGGCGAGGTAGGATATTCTCCCAAGGAAAATATCCGAAAAGAAGTTCAGGAAGAAACAGGCTTTTCTGCAGAAGTAGGCTCTTTATTGGCAGTTTTTGATACCAATCGCTTTCAACTTCAGAACAAACAGTATGCCAAGTTCGTCTTTGACTGTCAGTTATTGGATGGACAATTTCAAGAAAATCAAGAAATTGCAGAACTTGAATTTTTTGATATCAAGAATCTCCCACCCCTATCTGAAAAACGAATAACCCAAGAACAAATGGAAATTCTATGGCAGGTCTATCAGGGTGAGCGGGAACAATATGTCGATTAGAAGCTTTTGTTTTTATATTAAGATCGACAGTTTCTTTTTACACAAAAATTATAAGAAATAAATGTAGCTAGGCTCTATAAAAATCAGTAAGAGATTGGCTTATATGAAAATGAGGAAAGTTACATGAATTTTTGGGAAGCTTTTATTTAGTACGCAGCCGACGGAGCCACCCCAGTTTGACCTTCTTTGGTATGGAAGTCTATTTACCTTATTAGCATTGACTGTGTTTCTTGCCTATCGTTATGGTGAGAAACAGGCCTGTCAGCGATTTTTCCAGATTTTACAGGCGGTACAGCTAATCCTGCTCTACGGATGGTATTTAGTAAATCAGATGCCTCTAACTGAAAGTCTACCCCTTTATCATTGCCGTTTGGCTATGTTTGTAGTGCTTTTGACCCCGGGTGTCTCTAGAGTCAAACAGTACTTTGCTGTGCTTGGAACCTTTGGGACATTGGCAGCCTTTGTTTATCCAGTGCCAGATCCCTATCCCTTCCCCCACATCGCTATTCTGTCCTTTATTTTCGGACATTTAGCCCTCTTTGGAAATTCCTTGATTTATCTCTTGAAGGATTACGATGCTAGCTTATTGGACTTCAAACGAACCCTAATCATCACATCTTCGCTCAATGCCTTGATTTTCGTGGTTAATTTAGTAACAGGTGGAGATTATGGATTTTTGACAAGACCACCATTGGTTGGAGACCACGGTCGTCTGATCAATTATCTAGTGGTAACGCTATTCTTGACTTGCGCCATTTACTTAGTCTCTAAAATTTTTCAGACAATCCTTCAGGAACAGGGAGAAAAAAGGTTGAGAATCTGGCAGAAATAAAAAAATATTTTCCCAATCTCTTGACTTTTATCTGAGAATTTTGATACAATAGTAGACGGTATTGTTTACCCCATTTGTAAGGCCCCGGAACCTTTCAAATACCCCGCGGACCGGAACATCCGCCCTGTAAACAAAAAAACGATATTCATATAGGAGAAATCATGAACAAAACTACATTCATGGCTAAACCAGGCTAAAGTAGAACGCAAATGGTACGTTGTTGACGCAACTGATGTACCTCTTGGACGCCTTTTCAGCAGTTGTTGCTAGCGTACTTCGCGGAAAAAACAAACCAACATTCACACCACACACTGATACAGGTGACTTCGTAATCGTTATCAATGCTGAAAAAGTTAAATTGACTGGTAAAAAAGCATCTGATAAGATCTACTACACTCACTCAAACCACCCAGGTGGATTGAAATCAATCTCTGCTGGTGAACTTCGTTCTAAAAATGCAGTTCGTTTGATCGAGAAAATCAGTTAAAGGTATGCTTCCACACAATACTCTTTGGCCGCGCTCAAGGTATGAAATTGAAAGTATTCGTTGGAGCTGAGCACACTCACGCTGCACAACAACCAGAAGTTCTTGATATTTCAGGACTTATCTAAGGAAAGGAACAATAAAGTATGTCACAAGCACAATATGCAGGTACTGGACGTCGTAAAAACGCTGTTGCACGCGTTCGCCTTGTTCCAGGAACTGGTAAAATCACTGTTAACAAAAAAGATGTTGAAGAGTACATCCCACACGCTGACCTTCGTCTTGTAATCAACCAACCATTCGCAGTCACTTCAACTGTAGGTTCATACGACGTTTTCGTTAACGTTGTAGGTGGTGGATACGCTGGTCAATCAGGAGCTATCCGTCACGGTATCGCTCGTGCCCTTCTTCAAGTAGACCCAGACTTCCGCGATTCATTGAAACGCGCAGGACTTCTTACACGTGACTCACGTAAAGTTGAACGTAAGAAACCAGGTCTTAAGAAAGCTCGTAAAGCATCACAATTCTCAAAACGTTAATCAATACGATTACTATCAACGTTTCAAAGCACTCAAAAGTTTACCTTATGGGTGCTTTTTTCGTGTTTTTTTGAAAAAGTTCACCTCAAAGTTTACCTTATTTTCACCTTATTGTTTTAGAGACTTTAAAGCAAATTCACCAACTGTCATAGGAACTACATTAGAAGTATTTACATAAATCTGTGTTGTTCCTGTGTCACTGTGTGTTAGAGCCTCAGAAATAGCTTCTAAGCTCATTCCTGCTTGTTTAGCAAGCGTTGCTCCTGTATGTCGCAGTTTATGAGGTGTAGCATGTGCCAGCTCTTTATGTCGCTTTCTGATACTTTTCATTTTATTGTTTAGATAGTCAGCATGTAAAGGCTTGTTGATGTTTCCTCTTGTGTCGATATATGTAAAAAAACAAATTGTTCTGGGTTACTGATGATGCCAAACTTTGCTAGTTCATATTTTTGTTGCTCTTTCCAAGAGGCAAGAAGTTGAAGTAAGTCATTAGAAATAGAGAAAATAGTTTTCTTATTTCCCTTAGTTGATTTTACTTGTCCATATCTATCTAAAGCTTGAATTAGCTGAATCTGTGATTTTGAAAAGTCTATATGTTTCCATTGAAGAGCATAAGTTTCAGATTTTTCTATCACCCTAAGAAAAAAAGTGAGATAAAAATAGGACATAATCTTTAAGGGTTATTTTATCATTCTCTAAATCTTCTTGAAATGCTGAGAACCATTCTTGGAGTTGTTCATGAGTTAGATATAAATCTTCCTCTCTCTTTGACTCTGCAAGTTGAATCTTTTTAGTTGCCTTTATTCTTCTTAATATTTTTGCAACTTTATTAGCTTCGATATATTCAAGTTCTTCTGCCCAATCAAAAATGGAAATCACATAGCTACGTAAAAGATTTGAAGTTCGTATATTCATTAGCCTTAGATGTAATTAGATTTAGGATAACTTGCTTTATTTTTGATTTAGAAACTGTATCGTATAGTTTCCAAGAAGTGGTAGTATATGTTTTTCAAAACATGTTTTGGTATTAGCAACTGTTGACCTGCTTGGTGGCTTAGAAGTGGATGTAGTTTGTCCTGCTTTATAAGAGTCCCACCAGATATTGTTATAGAAGTCTGAGAAAAGAATATCTCCTTTTGCTAGTTCTGTAAACTCATTATCTTCTATTTGATTTAACTTGGTAAGCAAGTCTATCTCAGCTTGCCTTGCCTCCTTTCTCGTTTTGAATCTCTTATCGTAATAATTGCTATTAACAATACCAAGTGGCATTCGTGCATCTATTGGAATGTAGATTTTTAAACGATAAGTACCATTTTGTGTCTTAGTGATACTCATGATATTCTCCTTGTGTATCGAACCAGAAAATATCATGACTATTATAAAACAAAAATCTTGATATTTCTAGTTTTGTGAGTAAAGCCATGAATTAATGGCCTCTTTATTAAATCGTATAGTCTTGCCTATTTTTTTATTGTAGGCAGTCCTCGTTTGATCCAACTGTCTAGAGTATTGTTTGAGATACCCAAGTAGTGGCAAGCCTGCTGTTTGTTTAAAAATGGGCTTCCAAGGTTACTATGGTGCAGCTTCTTTTCAATTTCTTTTTCGATTAGTTCAGCGAGTAGGTGCTGAATTTGTTGAACTTGTTCGTCTGGTAGAATTACTTGCATAAGTTATTTCTCCCTATTGTGCTATAATTGAAGTATCAGTTGATTTTTTTAATCATCTGTATTTGCCTCATCAGTATTGCTCGCCAAAGTATCTTCTGATGAGGTTTTTTTGTTGTTTTGGGGATTATAACGTCTAGAATCTAAAAATTTTGTAAAAAAGTAGGTTCGTTCAATTATTAATCCCAGTAGTGAAATATCTTTATTTCTAGCGTAGTGAACTAAGTCTTCGAACTCGGTAAAAATCGTTATCGGTGATTACATCGATAACAGTTTCTAGAAATAAATTTGAATTTTGCTCTATCAAGAACTTATCAAGTTCGAATCCGCAACCTGATTCAATATCTTCTATATTGTATAAAGTTTTTTTCAGGGTTTTTCTGCATGTATGAAATAATCGTACATACCTTTTGGTGACATGACAACTTCAACGTGGGAAGGTGTATTGAGTTTCTCAGTAAGAAGCTCTGATACTTGGGAATAACTTTTTAGCGATTCAAAAATAAGACTCCGTGCTTGTGCGATTTTTTAAATTCCCCAGTTTCCCTGTTAATGTCCTTATCATGCCAAGGGCTAAGAACAAATGGAATGTGTAACTCTTCGAGAATTTCTAAATAATTTTCTGAGGGCACTTTCCTTATAGAATAGGAATGCCCATTTTGAACTGCACCCTCAAAAAGTTAGACAGAAAAAAATCTAACTTTTGGGGTATTTTTTTTATTATGAAATTAACTTATGATGATAAAGTTCAGATCTATGAACTTAGAAAACAAGGATATAGCTTAGAGAAGCTTTTCAAATAAATTTGGGATAAACAATTCTAATATTAGGTACATGATTAAATTGATTGATCGTTACGGAATAGAGTTCGTCAAAAAAGGAAAAAATCGTTACTATTCTCCTGATTTAAAACAAGAAATGATTCATAAAGTCTTACATGAAGGCTGGACTAAAGATAGAGTTTCACTTGAATACTATCCCCAAGTCGTACTGATACTTCTTAATTGGCTAGCACAATACAAGAAAAACGGGTATACTATTGTTGAGAAAACAAGAGGGAGAATACCTAAAATGGGACGTAAGCCAAAAAAGAGACCTGAAGAGAGGACAGAATTAGAACGTCTTCAAGCAGAAAATGAGTATCTGAGAGCGGAGAATGCCATCCTAAAAAAGTTGAGAGAACTCCGATTGAAGGAGGAAAAAGAGAAAGAAGAAAGACAGAAATTGTTCAAGAATTAATTACTGAGTTTTCGTTAGATATTCTTCTAAAAGCCATTAAACTAGCTCGTTCGACCTACTACTATCACTTGAAACAGCTAGACAAACCAGATAAGGACCAAGAGCTTAAAGCTGAAATTCAATCCATTTTTATCGAACATAAGGGAAATTATGGTTATCGTCGGATTCATTTAGAATTAAGAAATCGTGGTTTTTTGATCAATCATAAAAGAGTTCAACGCTTGATGAAAGTGCTCAATTTACAGGCTAAAATGCGACAGAAACGCAAGTATTCTTCTCATAAAGGAGACGTTGGCAAGAAAGCAGATAACCTCATTCAACGTCAATTTGAAGGTTCTAAACCAATGGAAAAGTGCTACACAGATGTGACAGAGTTTGCCATTCCATCAAGCAGTCAAAAGCTCTATTTGTCGCCAGTTTTAGATGGCTTTAATAGCGAAATTATCGCCTATAATCTTTCTAGGTCTCCGAACTTAGCACAAGTAAAGACGATGTTAGAACAAGCTTTCTCAGAGGAATACTACGAGAATACTATTCTCCATAGTGATCAAGGATGGCAATATCAACACAATTCTTATCATCAATTCTTAGAGAGTAGGGGGATTCAGCCGTCCATGTCACGTAAGGGTAATAGCACAGACAATGGCATGATGGAATCTTTCTTTGGCATTTTGAAATCCGAAATGTTTTATGGCTATGAGAAGACCTTCCAATCACTTAACCAATTGGAACAAGCTATTGTAGACTATATTGATTATTACAACAACAAGAGAATTAAGGTAAAACTAAAAGGACTCAGTCCTGTGCAATACAGAACTAAATCCTTTGGATAAATTAATTGTCTAACTTTTTGGGGTCAGTACAATCTGCAGCGTTTTTATATATCTTCTTAAAAATATTTGTACACACAAATGACAGTCAAATTGATTTTTTTGGATTATTTTATCGAAGGGATAGATTTTCATAATATGACTTTGCGAGCTCAGAGTCTGTATAACATACTCCCAAAAATCACACCCAAAATTTGTATACACATAGTGTATGTACTTTTTGAGGTGATTTGAATTTTGGGAATCCCCATCCCCCTTTAGGCTAAGAGATGAAATTTTTTAGTCTTGTTTCATTTTATTTCACAATAGATGGAATTTAATCTGGTAGTTAACAGTCAGTTCAACTCAAGCCTTATTTTCTATTTTTTTCTTTATCAAGTTATACAGCTGTAAATCAGTCCATTGCTTTAGCAGCTGTTTTTATGATTGCAGCAGCTAGTATCGGAGGTAAACTCTTTGGCATACTTGGAATGATATTCTTTAAAGCGATATTTGCTGTTATCTATCAATTGATTAAAGAATTTGTCGTTGCAAAGGAAAAATCAGATAGATAAAGAATTAATTTAATGAGTCTTGTTAAATAAAAGCCTTATTGTTTCTAACTGATATATCTGTTATATTTTTTTCAAGAGGGCTTTTTATCTGTTTCATCATGGAAAACATCTCCTTAACTATAATTTATCAATAAAAGAAATCCAAATACAGAATTGTATTTGAATTTCTTAACCTTATGACATTGTACGAGATACGTTCTCTCTTTTAAAATATTTATACCTATTTTTATTTGATATATTTCAAGAATAATATCTTCGATTTTATCTTCGATTAGTTTTAATGCCCCTAGCCTTATCTTCTTGGGAGCTATAATCAGATTTCTTTATTTGAATCACCTCATGGAAGAGTGGAAGTAACTCTTGAAGTTTTTTTCAGGAGATGGTACAACTATTGGCAATTGGCGTGCATCGTTTATTTGGAATGTCTGAGTATTATTTACAAAAATCATTAACATACTCGCTCATGAATTTTGAATTAATGATACTTATGATATAGTATTCTGGTACTTTCTGAGACAATCCATATAAACTCATACTTTTAACATCATTAATACTTTTTTTGTTTCAAGCGACATTTCAAATAAGTAGTATTTATATCAGACCAACAGAAACCTTCTTTAAAAAAAGTAGGAATATCCTTGATATCTTGCCCGAGGATCAGTTTTCAGATAGCTTACGTTTTCTTTTGACCACGCAATGGCAAATGGTGTTTCTAGGTACCATCTGTTTCCGTCTTTATCTCCTTTGTCATATGGAACGTAATAATTTTTTTCGGTAGAAATTCCGTGTAATTTTTCGTCATCAGTGAGGGAATCTACATCAGTAATTTCATTGTCCTCTATAATTCGATAAAGATATCCTTGTCCGAAAACATCTCGACCATATTTTTTTCTTTTATTGAATCAAAGAGTTCAGCGATTTGATATTCATCCAAATCAATCAATAGCTGGTTCGGATCTGAATAATCATTTAAGTCATTAGATGTAATGTTATATTTATTGATCGCATTTTTTAATTTTCTAGGGCGTGTGTTCATAATATTTTCAGCCCATTTAGTTGATTTCCTAACAGCAATATACTTACCATTATTACCAGTTTGTAAACCAACACCTCCGACTGATAAACAGCCTAATAAAGCAATGTCTCCAGGTTTTAAATTGCTTCGATATTCATTGAGTTCTTTTTTTATTCTGTTCAATTTTTGCTACTGGTGGAAATTTTTATCCCACCACATATTATTTAGTTCTTTAATCTTATCTCTATATAATTGATAAATTTTTAGGTTGTGCTTAGTTGGTTTAAAAAAATAACAGTATTTTTGAGTATTTACATAAGTAGATTGTTCAACTTTAAAAATATATAGGTTCTAATATATTTTTACTTCCGTCAATAAACATAATCGTGTTTTCTAACTCATATTTATTCTTATTAACGGATGTAATCGCAGTATCTACCATCGCGGATTCAAATGGATTAGCAGTGTCAAAGATATAATTTATTGTGTTAGAAAGTAGTAAATCTCTTAAGTTTTTTTCTTCGATTGAATCGTCCAAAAAGATTTAGAAGTGATATATGTAAGACTTCCTCCTTCTTCAAGTAGTTCAATTCCTTTGAAGAAGAAGTGGCTGTATAGATCATCTGCAAATCCAAATTCATTTTCTAGAGCTATTTTATCAGCCGTGCTCCGCTTTTTGGTTCCAACGTAGGGAGGATTTCCAATAATTGCATCAAATTTGTGAACTCCAAACATAAAATAACTGTCAAAAAAGCTTGCTGGTTTCTTTACAATAAAAGGGTCGAAGGATTTCAATTGTTCGGAACGTACCGATTCCCAAAGTTGAATTTTTCCTGTTGTTAATTCATAATACTTTTTTTGCCAGTTATCTTTGGAACTCTTTATACGAGCATTAAAATATTTTTGTCGAATGTCCGAAAGTTTTAGGTCTAAATCTTGGTCGTCAAAAATATTATCGTCATCTTGAGATAAAGAGATTAAACTATTAGCACAAACAAACTTAAAATCTAGGTTAGGTAAAAGGCTGGATTTTACTTTTATCGGGTTCGTCAATAATTACTGAAAGCCAAGCTCTTAAACGAGAAATCTCAATTGCCATCGGTTCGATATCTACTCCAAAGATGTTGTTTTCAATAATAGAAAGTTTAAGTTCATATGCATCAAAGGATTTTAGTAATCTTTCATATGTTCTAACAAGTAGTTGAATCATCCCCATTGGAAAAGCACCAGAACCACAAGCGGGATCTAAAACCTTATAGCTATCTAGTGCCCTCAAGGATAGTTTTTTTGTTATATTTTTACTATTGATTCCCCTATAAATCAGCACCAGATGTACTTTTTTTCTTGCTAAAAATTCAGCATCTGAATAGTCAATTAGTAAGTCTATTCCTTGATTGAAGACTCTATTTCCCACCTTGTTATATAAATATTCCCTTAAAGATTCTTTTACAAATAAATGCTACAATATCTCTCGAGTGTAGAATGCTCCACTTAATTTCCGTGCGCTCTGTCCAGTATCTTCATTTTGGGAAGCCAATAGATTTTTCAAATACTTGTCCTAACATTTCAGGATCGACTGCAATCACTTCAAAAATCAGCACTAGATTCATCAGTAGTAAAATTGAACTCGTTAAACCTATCAAAAAGATTTTTAAAATAATCTTGTGGGAAATTGATTGTTTCACCAATAAAAATCATTTTTCCTTGGGTTCAAATAACCCACCATTTAAATACGGTGTTATATAATCTAGGTGTTTACGATCGGAAATATCAGTGTTTAGGGTACTAAAAATAGAAGTTTTATTTTCTTTTTCATAATATTCAGTAGCTGATAAACCATCTATTTCAAAGTATCCAAAGTCCTCATAAATAATACTCATTTTCCGTAAGAACCAAATGAAAAGCATTCGTCCTAGAAGTCGGGAAGAAAATTGTTTTGCATCTTCTGAGTTCTTTCCTTGATTTTCCATAGTTTCAACTAGATCTTCAAAGAATTTTGCAATAATTGAATAGAATTGTTTATTAACTTCTTTCAGTTGCAACGCATCCCATAGTTTTTTATGAATAGTCTGTTGAGGTTCGAGATTTTGACCATTATTAATTTTTGAATCATCACCATTTGCTGCTTTAAATAGATTGTCAAAAATTTGTTTTTGAGTATTACTCAAATGATCATGTAACTCCATAACACGAATTTTTTTTCTATTTGAAAGTACAATTAGGAGAGAATTGGCATCAGATGTCAGGAAAAAATCGATTCCAATCTTGTTGCTTGGAATTCTTGTTAAGTCAGAGTCTTCCCAGTTAGATGTAAATTCTGTTGAAGCTGAAATCTTTTGTTTAGTTGCACTTTCACTAAACCAGAATAACTTACTTTCAACTACACAGTCATCCTGTTTGAAGTGTTGAAAGGCTGAACGTGCAGAATTAGATTCTGGGTGTTCACGAAACCATGTTCTTTGTTTTTGATTATGGAAAATATCCATTGGAAGAGGAGAGGGGAGATTTCCAGTATTTTGACTATCGTGTTCCAACATACTAGTCCATCTATCTTGATTTGGAAGGATCCCTCTCATTATTTCATCAGCTAAGTCAATTGCTATAGCGAGGGATATCCACTCATTCTTTTCACTCGATAGTTGTTTGACTAATTTGTCTATTGTATGAATGCCATTATGGTTTTGCATAGAATAATACACCTTCGACTTTCTCTATTCTTTTTACGTCCGATTCAGCTTGTAAAAAGCTTAGTTAGTAAGTTCTCAAAATTCTTGATTACTCGTGGTGTTAATTCACCATTTTCTTTTGTTTTGTTTATTTACTTTCGAACAATTTGTTCAAAAGCTCGTTTATCATTTGAATAACGTATTCCTTTTTCAATAATTCCAACAAGATTGTAACTTGAACCAAAATAAGTTTTTAAAATTTCAAGAGCGTGCATCCCTTGTTGCTTTATACTATAAACTGGATTAGCTGATTCAAATTGCACACAAATTTCAGTATTACCTTTTTTGATATATTCCGATCTATCGACTGGTATTTTATCTATCATACGTTTATTATCTTGGGGAGTCGTTTGAATTTGTTTCAAAGCATCCTTTTCTTGAATGTATTTTGCTTGAAGCGAGCTGAATGGCCCTCTTTTTTCTGAGCTTTTTTCGATGCTTACGAAACCAATATCTTTTATCAGTGCACCAGTAGCAGAGATTTTACCTTTGGCTCTATATAGTCCGATAACATAGTCTCAGATTCTCAAAATTTTCAGTTGATTTCGGAAGGTAATTCCATTTTCCATCAGGGATACTTTGAATCCTCTTAATTGCTCCATCTTCTTTGTGAGCATCAATAAATTTCCGTAATTCAGTGGAATAATTATCAACCCAATCTAATATATCTTCGGTATTTTCAAATCGTTCCATTGCTTTTGAAGCTTTGTCAATATCATCATCAAAAATGTTATCAGATTCCAATATTTCATGAAATTCTATTGGATTTTCACTTTCACCTAATATACTTTGATCGTTACCAACGGTAAAGTTGATTGTTGCAATTTTGTGTTCTAGACGTCTAATTAAGTTTAGATAGAACTCTAAGTCATCATGAGGCTTTACGTTTGCAATAAGGATGTTTTCATATGTTGATCCTAAACGATTGATTCGACCATTTCTTTGAATCATTCTCACAGGATTCCAATGTAAATCATAATTCACTAAGAAACCAGCATCTTGTAAGTTTTGACCTTCAGAAAGTACATCAGTAGCAAATAAGAAATCGAGTTCGTCCTGCTTCTTAATCGTTGCTTTTTTACTAATCGGAGAAAAGCGTTTAGTAATTTCTTCAACATAGACACTATTACCTGAAATAAATTCCGCACGTTTTGAGAAGTTAGGAATCCTATTTTCTAATATTTGTGGGAGGCTTTCTTTCAGATAATCAATTGTATCAGAAAAAGAAACTAAAAAAAACTAGTCCATATTTGTTTTTCTTCTAATCGTTCTACTATTTTATCTGCAAAATGCATTTAGCTTTCCGTCATACTTTTTTTACTTAATCTTGTTAATACAGAAGTTAAAAATTTACATATGTCTTTATCTCGTTGGAGATCTTTTTAATTGAGCAATATTAAATAGTTTTTTTCATCAGCTTCTTTTTCTTTCTACACCACGTTTTTTAATGTCTTGTTCGTTACCTTGAGACATAGCCTCGTCTAAATCTGACAAGTATTTTTTTCATAATCTTCAAAAAGCTTTTATCAATATCTTCACCATATTCACTATCAAGAGTTACAGCATCGGTCAGACTAACTATATATCCCCTATCCAACCATTTTTTTCAAACAATGCAATCCTATCTTGGTAATTCTGCACAGATCTTAGTAGGGTGGCTGTAGATGATTCCAAGCGCTTGAGCCAAGTTACATGAAGCATATTGTGAATGGCAAGTTGAGTCCTTAATTTATTAGCTTCATTTCTTTTAGATCTAATGCACGAATTTCATTAATTGTTTTATTGTAAATATTATGAGAATAGGAATCTGGTTTATATGGTGCAAAGCCCAGAAAGTTTATCACTTTAAATAATGTTGGAATAATACTTGAAACTTCATCTTCATTAATAAAAATAGCTTCTATTCGACTTTATTGAGAGGTTATATTTTTTTCAGAAATATTAATTCCAGATTGTTGTTCTTTATGGATTTCCTTATATAAATCAAGTGGATGAGAAGTGTTGTGTTAATTCACTAATTAAATTTAGGTTTAGAGTTGCAGGAGTTAGATTTTCGAAAGTTGAATCTTTTACTTCATCTAGGACTTGATGGATAAATTCATTATCCTCACTGAGATAAGTATAGGGGAACTGTTCGATTGTTGACGTTGGGAAAGGATTGGTTCGTCCATTTGTAGAATTCATCTGCTCATTTTTGATAACACCTTGTCTTGTTGATCTAACAAGATAATGCCTTATTCCAGCAATGATAGTATTTTTATGGAAATCCCAATCAAATTCTTCTCCTCGTTTTTCAGCACGAGTTGCTTCTGATTGAATTCGCCTTAATGCTTCAAAGAAGTCAATGTATTCAAGAGTTTTACCTTTATTACTTTTATACGGAACATTGATGGAAACCAGATCACCTTTTGCACCTAGTTGTATTTGATTTGCAAAATCAATCAAAGAGTTATTAATAGGTGTAGCAGTGAGTAAAAGAACTTTCGATTGAGGATTTTCCTGGAATAGTTGTAAAATTTTTTGATAGCGAGTACTTCCTTGATTTCTTAAATTGTGAGCCTCATCAACTACGAATAAGTCAATAGTATTTCGAGAGTTTTTTATGATGTTTAAAGTAATCAATTTGTTCTTGTATTGTTCCAGAATCTTGTTGGGAGATCAATCTGAAATCTTTTCCCTCACGAAGATTCCATCTTTCTCCTTCTAACTCGTCAATCCATTGTTGTTTAAGCGATGCTGGTGGAATAATAACAATATTGTTGTTTCCATCCTCGATATATTGTTTAATGATAGCAGCAGCTGTGATGGTTTTTCCTAGACCGACAGAATCTGAAAGCATTGCAACGCCATAACGTGACAGTTTCCGCCTTAAATCGAGTGCATTTTGATTTTGGAATGGGTGAAGAATATCCTCAATATCTTTGTCAAAAGGATCAACAGGCTGCAGTTCCTCTGGGAAGACCTCCATAAGAGTTTTGATGTAAACATCATAAGCACCATATGTTTTATCACCAACAGGGCTATCCACAATGATGTTACTGAATTCTCCAGTCCAGTCTTCAGCGTCTTTCCATAGTTCATCAAACCATACGATATGTCCATTTTGTTGTTTATCACTGGTTGGTTTGAATTCAACAATTTGGTAGTTTTCTGTAAGAAAAATTTAGCTCTGCATTGGAGGTGAGTCCTCGTTTTGTAAAAATTTGAAGAACCAATAATACCAACTGAGTCAGCATCTCCTAGTTCTCCAAATATATAAGCTTTTAGCATGAAGCCGAGGTTCTCATATATTTTTTTACTCAAGTTTGTTGTTTTCAATTAGATTTACAAGTTTTTTTGGCGGTCATGCGGAGTTGTTCGAGTATTTTCGTATTATCTCCTCCTTTTCCATATTCTTGTAGATCATGAGTTATATCAGATTCTGGGAATAGGTTCTCAGGGGCATTTATATCAATGTTATATTGTATTTGCAGCCTGTGAGCAATAGGGCTCTTTACCAATCAATAATTGAATTTTTCGAATATTGCTCAAAATCGTCAATTAGTTCAATAGTGCCAGCTAGATCCCAATATCCAGTTGCTATTCGAAGTACAGAGTAATTTGGAGCAATTTCATTTAGTACATCAGATAATCTAGAGTTATCTATAAATTGAGGATATGCCATCTTTATTTCTCCCTGAGATTTTTTTATTAAACAACTTTTCTATTAGTCTATTATATTTTTAACATTTTATAGTTAAAAACACTTTAGTATTTAAGCAACTTTAATGACTCAAAAAAATATAAATATAAATATTAATTTAGAAGATATGAATTATTAATTTTTGATTTTTATTATGTAATTACTCGATACACTACTGAAGCAAAAAAATATAATCATATACAGGAAAATATGTTAAAATATAAACAAAAAAATAGATATAGGGGTTGAAATTAATGGATAATTTAAATAATTTTTAGGAATTATAGCATCACTTTTATCAATTATAGCTTTTCGTTGCATCAGTTAATCTCAGTTAAAAAAAGGTAAAAAGAAATTGAAAAGAATATAAATACTGAGTTAAATTTTTAAGAGTAAGCAATCAAAAAAATGAGGTATTTACTAATAGAAAAGCAAATTCAGGAGAAAGTGGGATAAGTGTTGTTGGAGATAGCAATACTATTAATGGTGGAAGATAATGGTTTTGAATACAAATGTAAGTTCAGGAGAAAATGGAATAAGCATTTTCAGGGGATGGTAATACAGTTAACGTAAATAAACTAGATAATATTAATAATCGCACTATTCCAAGATCCTTATTAAGAGAAATATGTATAAAAAAATCTCAAATATAGATATCGAGGAAAGTGACTACTCAATACGAAAAATTCTGACTGGCTCCAAAAAGTTTGAATATAATAATGTAAAAAGTATATTGAAATTTTCGATGAATATTCGGAAGGATATGATTCTATTGAAAATGTTTTAAAAACTATCCCAGATCCAACTTCTATAATGAAAATGAAAACGTTGTATTTGAAAAATAAAACCAAATGATAATAATGATAATATCGATGGAGATTTTTATTCTTGAACAGATATTCAATAAATTAAAAGAAGAGATTTGTAATGAAGATTTTGTTAACCCTACTAATTTATATGATGAACAAGTTGACTATGCGATCTATTTAATTATGTTATATGCTTTTTCTAAGTGTAAAATATTGGAGGTAGTAGACTAAAATGAATGATGATTTAATAATTGAAAGAGATTTAAAACCAAAAGACACGATTTATTATTTATCTGGATGCATTCTATCAATATTAAAGGAAGGCAACCTTAATATCGATGATTTATTAGAAGAAACCATAAAGAATATAATGAATCTATCGATTTTACAAAAATTGTTACTATCACTCGATGTTTTTGTATCTTTTAAATAAAGTTGAAGTTTCTCAAAGGGGTGTAATTAGATGTATATTAGAAGATTAACTTTAAAAAGAAAACAAGTCCTCAGAAAAAAATAATTAGGGAAATAAATTTTAAACTAGGCTTTAAACTTAATTGTAGATGCTGGAAAAAAATCAGGAAAAGAGTAATAGTGTTGGAAAAACTACTATCTTAAAATTGATAGATATTGCTTTTAGGGGCAAGGGAACGTAAATACATTTATTTTTAATGAAGAAACAAAAATCAAATGAAAAGTTAAAGAATTATATTATTGATAGTAAGGTTCAAGTAGTATTGAAGTAGCAAAAATCCTTTTACCGATTGCACAGATTGTCAGGAACTAGCTGTTGATTTATTTCCAAATGGGAAACGCTATATTAATGGGGGATCTGTTAGTATTAGCGATTATACTAGACACTTGAATTTTTATTTTCTTTTCAAATTGCCAAGATAAACCTACATTTAGACAACTTATAAAAATGTTTGTTAGAATTGATCAAAAAGCTGATAATGATAAGTTTTTTGAAATTTCTCACACGTACATCCGATAAAGTTTATAATAATGTTTATTCTTATTTATTTAACTTACAAGAACAAGAACTTGCAAATGATATTTTTAGCTTATAAAGAAAAAAATAGGAGAAAAAGAAAAAGAATTAAAAAAATTATATGAAATCTAGTAATTTTGATTCAATTGATATAATTACACAAAAGATTAATTTGCTAGAGAAAAAGAGTAGAAGATATAAATTATCAAATTGATATTTTAATCGATTCCCAAAAATTTAAGGAAAAATGAAAAATAAAATTTCCGAAATAAGGATTGAATATGCTCAAATAAAAGATAATTTGGATAAATTATATTTTTCAGAAAAGAACGTATTAAAGACATTATTGAAAGGACTGAAATTGATAGGAATAACTTAGTAAGTGAAGAGATACTAGAGACGCTTTTATAAGGAGGTTTCATGTCTAACTGACAAATTAGACAAAAGAGTTTAAGGATTTAATTAAATTTAATACTGAATTAGTAGAGAATAAGTTGAATTATTTTTAACTATCAACTTGAGAAAAAAAGAATGTCAAATAAAACAATTGGAGATAAATAAAAATAGGCTATTTTCTAGTTATAAAAAAATATTACGATGTTGGTAGAAGATAATAAAATAGAAGAATATACAGTTTTAAAAAAATGATCTAGCTAATTATTTAGAAGAGTTAGGTAAAAATAAAAATATCAGTGAAACCTATTGTTTTTTTGTTAAAAAGTTTACATAGGTTAAAAGAAGAGCTAAGAACTTTAGAAGAAAGTTCAGAATCTTCATATGAAATGATTTCAATATTCAATGAATTTTTTCAGATTTTAGCAGAAAAACTAATGATCAGTCTTTCATGTTATACAAAACAGATGGAGCCTTCCCTTTTGGTATTAATCATGTGAATGGAGTATTGAGTACGGGTACTCGAAAGTCGATTATTACAGCATTTGACTTAGCGTATCAAAAATTTGCTAAAAAAATTAACAAAAATGTTCCGAATTTTTGTAATACATGATGTAATTGAATCAATCGACTATCAAGCTTTTTAAGGCAATAGCTGATATTGTCAGTGGCATTGAGTGCCAATATATAGTTGCAGTTTTGAAAGAGAAAATATCAGGCAAGGAATTTATCCATGGAGATAATATACTAGTAGAGTTATCTGAAAATGAAAAACCTTTTAATCTTTGATTGTTTTTTTCTGATGTAGACTCTATTTTAGAGGAGTCTTAGTTTATTTTTTAAATAAATTGAAACAATAAATGAAGATAAGGTTATATTTGATTGTTCTTATTTATAACAATTTATATAAATAATTTAGAATATATGAGTTATTCTCTGAAGTATAGATTTTATTTTAATAAGTTTCGAGAAAATATAAATTTTTTTCTGAAAGATAAATGTACTTTTGAAAATTTTTTTACTTTGTCTATCTTAGTTATAATGTTTATCAAATCTGATTTGAGCATTTTCTTTTTTCCTCATCTTAATTATTCAACTAATAAAAAAATCGAGGGTGAGCAAAAACTAAAATTCAAGATAAATGAAGTAAATATCTCCAAAATAAAACGCATAGTATCAAGTTTTTTTCAATGCCTGACACTATGCGCTTTTTACCCAGCCTCTTTAAATTCGCTATATTTCATATTGATTGATTTCTTGTTGTTCCCAATCTTCTTCTTCAACTCTTTGATGTCAAAAATCCTTTGAATCTTCGTTGTAAACTACCAAGAAATATCCTCGTCATTATAAAATTTGCTTGTGACGATATCATTTCTCGGTGTGAAATAATAAATGGTTTCATCTATCTTTTGAACGGTTCTTATTTCTTTAGGTGGTGTGGGCATCAAAATACCAATAAAATTGACGCTCACCATAACAAAGAACATAAAACCGATTGTTGAATAAATAAATGCTTGCAATGCTTTCATAATGTCCCTCTTTTTCTAAAATTGTGAGCCAATTTCTTTTGTACTCCAGATATCGTATTCCACCATACGATCTTCACCTTTGTTTTTGGATTTGTTATAAACGACCAAATAGTAGTTGCCAGAATGATAATGTTTACCGATGATAACATTGTCGGTAAGGTCTATTTTGTAAAATTCTTTAGGTAATTTTTGAACATATTTCACGTTTTCGATGATTTCTATTTTTGGTGTTGTCAGATTAGCGATAAGTGCCCACAAAAATATGATTAGTAACTCACCGAAAATAATCGCAAGCATGATGTTTTTGTTTAGTTCCATAATTTATTCCTTTGTTAATTTCACTCAATTATCATTTACAGTGATATTTTTTTAAGATTTTTTTACTTTTTAAAATCACCAAAAATTTTTTTCAACTACAGAAAATCTCATATTATCTTTTATCTAAAACAACCTTGTTAACAATCATATCTGCTTCTTGGAATAATAAAATTGTTTTATCAAGTTTCTTCAAAGTTAAACCATTATTTTTTTGATTTTCTAAAAATATTCATTTTTCTTTTAATAACGCAAATATATCATAAAGAAGAAACGATGTCAATTTCATTTTCTGATTTTAAATCTTGATTGTTCAGTCTCTTTTTCATTCTAATTCAGTTACAATTTAATCTCATTTGAGGAAGTGGGTGATGCTTGTCTCTAATAAGATTATGATATTAATTTTTGATAGTGCTTCCAGAAGTTATAGATTCCATGTTATCTTTCAAGTGTCAGTGTTCTAAATCCCTTATATCTTGTTAGGGGTTGGGTAGAATAATTGATAACAGACTGTTGCAGATCTGGTTAGCTGTATGATTTATATTTATCTACTTTTTCTAGTAACCAATCTATGATATTTTTTTCTTTTCAATACCATTGTAATTGGCTGTTGGCTGAATCGTATCCATTGTTAATAGATATTTTGGGAATTGATCTTTAATAGCTTCTAGTGGTCTAAGTTCTCTTTCTAATGTTTCTGGAGCAAGTGTTGTTTCACTGACCTGATAATAAGCGTAGTGACCAAGATCAGTTACAACAACAAAATCAACCTCATATTTATCTAAATTACCAACATATACTTGTGAATATCTACGTCTTAATTCCAGATATACAATATTTTCTAGGATATGACCAATATCTTCTTTGTGATCTGGTAATAAGAGATGTCGTAAACCTAAATCAACGGGATAATATTTCTCTAAGCGTTGCAATAATGCTCGACCTTTTACATCAAAACGTGGAACGGAATAAAAAAGTAAACTATCTGTCAAAGTTGTCAAATAATTTTCCAAAGTATTATGGGATATTGAAACATTTTGGCTGACTAGGGTATTGCGAATCTTATTTGTTGATATTAAGCTACCTGTACTACTGAGAAGGGTTCGTACAATGCGCTCAATAATAGTAGGATTTGGATTGCCTAATCTAGTGACAATATCATTTAACAGTATTGAGTTATAGATTCCTCTGAGATAGTCAATTTTTTCAGCGTAAAATGCTGTTTGTAATAAGTAAGGGAAAGCACTAAAGAGATAATTGTTAAAAATTTCTGTTGTATTCAGATTCTCTGTGAGAGATTGACCTGATAGATATTCTTCAAATGACAAAGGAAGAACCTCTATCTCAACATACCGACCAGTCAAATTTGTAGCTAATTGGCTACTCATAAAGTAGGCGTTGGATCCAGTCAAATAGAGGTCGACATTTGGTAGGATGAATAGGCTATCTGCTACCAGTTCAAATTTTTCAACATGTTGAATTTCATCTAAAAAGATATAGTATGTTTTCTCCTCAACTAACCGCTCTTTTATATAAGTATATAATGTTTGAAAATGTCGCAGGTCATAATAACTTAGATCCTCAAAATTGATGGATATGATTTGATTTTCGTCTACCCCAGTTGCTAGTAGTTCCTCTTTATAGAGTTGAAAGAGAACAGATTTACCAGCTCGTCTCACTCCACTCACAACTTTGATGATTTGTCGGTCACGATGTCTTCTTAAAAAAATCTAAATAATGTGGTCTTTTAATATAGTTCATAATAGATACCTCAAATATAGTATAATACAAATAGAAATTATTTTTCAAATTTTTGTAAATAACTTTATATTTATTTTGTTATTTTCAATTTATTAGAAATAAAATCTAGGGCTGTTTAAATGTCTTCAGGATAGAAAACGACGATAGAAAAAATTGCACTGACACGAATATACTGTAGATTTGTTATCAAACTATATCATCTTTGTGATGCAGTAGTTCGTATTTCTCAACTACATAAGCTACAAAAACAAAAAGTGATAACCACCCGAATTTTTAAAGTTTTATATGTTGTGCTTGCCACAATTAGTTGCTTATAAATGTAACTGTGAACTGACAAAGTTAATTGCCTCAAAACCTTAATCAATAAGATGCTGTCAACGTTTACGGATATTCAAGGATTTTCTCTTGGATGTCTTTTTGGTGTCTGAACTTGACTATGTATGAGAAAGATATTATGATAGTCAGGACGGCAGTTTATTAAGGCAGTGACTGAAGGCCTAAGTGGTCAAATAGTTTGAGTTCCTACGGTTGATGTGCTTATGACGAAGCCGACGGCAGGAGATTTACTAGTCACGAGACCACGCAAGGATATGATTCCTGTTCAACAACTAGCATTGCCTGGGTAGACTAGTAAGCCACTTACCTTGCCGGCACCAGATCCTGTGTTAGTTTTACCAGCGCCTAAAGTTACATCTAAATCGGATTTTTATGTATCGCCTGATGGCAGAATTTTGTCATCAACGGCCTATCGTTATATGGATTCTAAGTATTCTGAACAGACAATGAGGACTATGGAAGTCCCTAGAAGTTACATCGGTTTATCTAAATTTGATTTAGCTAGTAAGATGAAAGATGCTTATCAAATATCTCCTGCTTGGAGTAATGCGAAGCTTCGTGGAGAGTTCGATATACTTCAGATAATGTGTATGTTCCTAAGGAAGCTGGAGATACAGGAAAAGTTTTGGAGCCAATCACATCTTATTATCCTGAATATGGGAAAAGAGGCTATCCACAATTGAAAACTGATTCGGTAATTGAATTTTAAAAAGTGGATCTTATAGGTGACTAATATGAATTATGATGATGTTAAAGAAAAAAATTATGTAATATTATTATTAAATACATTGATAATCCTGAAATACGTTTACAAATGTTAGAGCAAGCAAAGTCTGTTAATACTGTGAGAGGTGTACTCTAGTTTAGACACAGAAAAACAGAGATTTAACTCAAGAGGAGATTGATTTTTGTAAAGATTTATTTTTACTTCGGTTAAAAAAATAAAAATTTTCTAGAGTTTGGAATAGATTCTACGATAATTTTCGCTATAGTCTAAAAATTTTACAGCAATTACTATTAAAGATAATGTTGTGGATGAAATCGTTAGAACCACACCTTTTGAAGACTTAAATAAAATTTACTTAAATGTTAAATTACAATACTAGGAGAAAAATGAACTTACAATTTACTCAAATTTGCAGCGATGCTAGAAGAAGTCATTGAAAAGTATGCCCTCAAAAAGTTCCAGATGAATTAGTGGAATTGTGGTAACAATATGGACTGGGATTTTTACTTGATGGTTATCTAAAAATTATTAATCCAGAAGAATATATAGAATTTGTACAAAAAGACCTATTTTTAGAGGTGATTTATCTATTCCTATTTTTATAACTGCATTTTGGAGACATTATCACTCTGGAGGAAAGAGACTATCTGAGAATTGTAGAATACAAGGAGGAAAAATTTCACCACTATTTTTAGAAGATATGTACTATTTTCTAGAAGATTTAAAGGATGAAGAGTTGTTAAAGGATTATTTTGATATTCCTTTATATGAAGAAGCGGTTAAGGAGTATGGGAGCTTGGACTACAATCAATGCTTTGGCTTTGTTCCTTCTTGTACTTGGAGGAAAAAGGGATCTAACCAATATTGACAAGGTTGGCATAAAAGAACATTTAGAACTTATTACCCAGATTACAGGCGGTGTGGGATTTTAGGATTTGGAATCAAGGATAGTAATCTAGGGGAACTAAACCTACGAGCGCTGGTGATGATTCAAAAGATAATACTTGGTCAAGGGATGATCGCTGGCTACTTCAGATGCTCATACTGGATGAAGTGCTAGAAATTTTAAGTTAGTGGTTGATATGGCTACAAAACCTATTGTCCATTTTAACTTTAGAAGGCGATTATATATGTTTAAAATTACAAAGGATCATTTTTGTAAGCTCGAATCGTATGTGAACTCAAGCGTCTATGGATTTTGCAGTTGTCTAAGAAAGTAGAAATAAGTATATCATAGATTCCTATCACAATATATTTTCGATTGCAGTTTTTCTTACTTTTTTTATATTCTTAAAGACTTTTTGAACAGTCTCATAGTACTTTTTTCTTCAATAACTAAATATGTGGTATTCTATAGTAGATTGAATCTAGAACAGTACACTACAACTGCTAAAAAAATATTTCTAGAAATTAGTTTGACTTTCCTAATCTCTTGTTCGCATCTTATTTCAATCTACTATATCTATCGAGTAAACAACGCACCAAAAATGGTGCAGTTATCTTTTTGTGCTATAATAGAAATAAATAAAAGGAGGAGTTACATGATTGGAGAAAAATATAAAAACGTTACGTAAAACACAGAATTTAACGCAACCTGAGTTTGCAAAAGATTGTTGGTATCTCTAGAAATAGTCTGAGTCGTTATGAAAAATGGGACAAGTTCTAGTTTCAACAGAATTAATAGATCGTATCTGCAGGAAATTTAATGTTTCTATATCGATATCGTAGGGAAGAAAAATGCTCACACCAGTAGAAGATTATCAGTTAACTCTGAAAATTGAAGTGATTAAAGAACGAGGGGCGAATATCTTAGCGCAACTTTATCGTTTACAAGATGAACTAGAAATTGCATTTGATGATGCTAATAATCCTTGGGTTCTAATGAGCGATGATCTTTCTGATTTGATTAACACGAAGATTTATCTTGTTGCAACTTTTTGAGGATGTAGAGCGATATTATGGCTATTTGGATGGCATTGAACGTATGCTAGAACAAGCTACTCATCTGGTGGTAGCTTAATGAAACTAGAAGAATTTAGCCAAGATGATTTTAAACGAGCATCCAAGCGACTCGTTCGTTCTTTAACTCATGGAAAAACAACCTCATCTCAGCCTAAAGCTATTTTGCTCGGTGGACAGAGTGGTGCTGGGAAGACAACGATTCATCGTGTGAAACAAAGGGAATTTCAAGGCAATATCATTATTATTGATGGGGATAGTTATCGCTCTTTTCATCCGAACTATCTTGGCTTACAGGAAAAGTATGGAAAAGATAGTGTGGATTATACCAAAGTATTTGCGGGCCAAATGGTTGAGTATCTCGTAGATGAATTGAGTAAACAAGGTTATCATTTGTTAATCGAGGGTACCTTTGAGAACAACAGAAGTTCCTAGAAAAACGGCACAATTATTGATAACTAAAGGATATCAAGTCTCGCTTGCACTAATTGCGACCAAGCCTGAATTGTCCTATCTCAGCACCTTGATACGTTATGAAGAACTCCATGCTATAGATCCTAGTCAAGCTAGAGCGACTCCCAAAGAACACCATGATGGAATTGTAGAACATTTAGTTGATAACTTACGAGAGTTAGAAAATGATAAGATTTTTAATCAAATTCAAATTTATCAAAGAGATCAATCGTGTGTTTATGATTCGAAGTAGATCAAATCTCAGCAGCAGAAGTTTTTACAAAAATGCCTCTTCGGAAAAATGGAACAAGGGTGAAAAAGAGATGTTGAAGATGGGTCAGGAACGGTTGAGAGAGTTGGGGAAAATTGATAAGTGACGAAGGGTTAATTTATGAGTACATTAAAAAAAGTAATTTATTTCGATGAATCATCAGCAATGGATTTTTTACAGATTGAATCCAAGGGAAAATTAACAAAAACAACTGAGCTTTATGACAACATTACAAGGTGAAACGGGTATGGAAGTTGATGCTGAAGGAACAATTGGTAAAAATAGTGCTTTTAAAAACAATTTTTGAAAAAATGACAGGATTAAGTGGTTCAGTTACTCTTTCTGCTACTAGTTCAGGTGGAATTCAAGGAAATAAAATAGCAAAGACAATACTTGAAAAATTCTCTATTGTATGATTTTTTTAGATACTGTAGAGTTACGCAAGAAGAATTTTTCTTGTTGATATTACAGAAAAATTATACTTTTAGAAATAAGTGAGAATTCGATGTCTTATTTTGCTATGATTGCACCAATTTCAGAAATGATGGAAGGTTCCCCAGAGTATAGATGGGATGGAAAATGTATCAATGTCATTTTCTAAACTTAATTCTGGGATTAGAGAGATTAAAGGTTATTTTTGAACTTATAGGATATAATAAAAAAACAAGAAATTGAGAGAATTTTTCCGTTTTAATATCAATTCTTTTAAAAAAATAATTATCGAATTCATGATTTAACAAAAATGACTCTTAAACTTTATTCAATAAAAAGTCGGCGCAACGACTATTAGTGACTTAAATTTTTGAGACACAGTTTAATTCTACAACAGAGAAATCTATCTTTTACCGGAATTTTTAGAAAATGATAGGATTTGCTCAGAACAGAAATATCCAGTTTATGATGTAATACTTGCAGGAGTGAACTAAATGGATAGTATTATACTTTTTAAAGGTTCTAAGAGAGATTTTTAATAAATTATTAAAAGCGAGAGCTGTTGAAGACTTCACTCCATTTATGGAGCTTTATTCGACAATATAATATTACTGTGAGAGCCAATGATATAAATGCCTCACAATATGCTCCAGATGGATTTGATGAAAAACAGATTGAAAATGTTGTTATTTTTTTGCTGATGATTATGCTTCTGTAACAGATCACGTGATATCAAATTTCAATAATATTGTACTTCTAGGACATGATATTCAACATCTTTATATACAAAAATCCTCCCAAGAGAGTAGAGATTTTCTTATGAGTTCAGTTTGATAACATTATAGAAGAATGCTATTCAAACTATCAGGGAATAGATAATGAGGAAATTATTGATTTCTATAATCATATGATTTCTTCTAATGTTGTATACCAACAGCAAGCTAAAAAGATATTTCAATTGGTCTACTAAAGAAAAGTACCCTAACAAATAAGTCTCCTCTTGTCATGTTATTTTACGGAAATTCAGGAATTGGTAAAACTGAATTAGCTAAAACGATGAGCGAATATTTTTAACGGGAAATTGACTCGAATACAGTTTTTCGATGATGCAAACTGAGGAAGCGTACAAATATATATTTACGATACTCATGCTAAAAGTTCATTAGCTAAAGATTTATTATCCAGAGAAACCAATGTTGTATTAATTGATGAATTTGATAAGGTAAATAGCGCTTTATTCAATGTTTTTTTATCAAATGTTTGATGAGGGAGAGTTGGAAGATATAAATTATTTTGGTAGATGTTTCTAATTGTATATTTATTTTGACAACAAATTTTAGTAATGATCAAGAAATTGCTGAAAAACTTTACCTTCCTATCTTTTCTAGGATTGATTTAAAGATAGAATTTCAAAAATTTAACCGAAACTGAACTGCTTTAGAGTAGTTGATAATATTTTTAATGATGTGACCGCTCAATTATCAGAAGAAGATAAGGAATTTATAGAAAATTATGGTTTAAAAAGAAACGTATAGGAAACATGTGGGTTCTTTTGGGAATATAAGATTATTGAAGAGTTTCATTGAGAAAGATGTGTTTTCAAATTATTTTTGAAAAAAATTACTAAAACGTGATAATTTAGAATGAATCTTCACTGAAATTTTTACCTTAAAACAATTATTGTAGAAATTTATCGTTTAATTTCATTATGGATTTGTATCCATTATAAAATGCATAAAACTATAGTCAATTGAACCTAAAACAGTACATAATGTGGTATAATCTTCTTATGGCATATTCATTAGATTTTCGTAAAAAAGTTCTCGCTTATTGTGAGCGAACAGGTAGTATAACAGAAGCATCACACATTTTCCAAATCTCACGTAATACCATTTATGGCTGGTTAAAGCTAAAAGAGAAAACAGGAGAGCTAAACCATCAAGTAAAAGGAACAAAACCAAGAAAGGTTGATAGAGATAGACTCAAAAACTATCTCACTGACAATCCAGACGCTTATTTGACTGAGATAGCTTCTGAATTTGACTGTCATCCAACTACTATCCACTATGCTCTCAAAGCTATGGGGTACACTCGAAAAAAAAGAATCACACCTACTATGAACAAGACCCAGAAAAAGTAGCTTTATTTCTTAAGAATTTTAATAGTTTAAAGCACTTAGCACCTGTTTATATTGATGAAACAGGATTCGATACTTATTTTTATCAAGAATATGGTCGCGCATTAAAAGGTCAGTTGATAAGAGGTAAAATATCTGGAAGAAGATATCAGAGGATCTCACTGGTTGCAGGGCTAACAAATGGTGAGTTAATCGCTCCAATGACTTACGAAGAGACGATGACGAGCGACTTTTTTGAAGCTTGGTTTCAGAAGTTTCTCTTACCAACCTTAAACAAACCATCAGTTATTATAGTCGTTTGAAACAAGAACAGGACAAAAGAGCCTCGAAAAAAGTATTGCAACTTGGCAATACCTTTTTGAGATGCTTTTTAATATGAGCCCATGTTTTCTCTATAGGATTGTACTCAGGTGAGTAGGGAGGAAGTGGTAAAAGTTTATGCCCAAATTCTTCACATAAGAGCTCTAGCTTGCCCATTCTATGGAATCTTGCATTATCTATAATATAGTATAATGAATCTAGAACAGTACACCAAGACTGCTAAAAAAATGTTTTAGAATTTATATTGTACTACTCTAAGTTCAATCCACTATAGCATTCTTTGTTCTTGTTTTTTTAGTTCTCTATCGTCATGATTTCAAGCCAATTTGTATCTATAATATCTCTTTATTAGCCTTGTTTCTTGTCAAACTTTTTAATCCTCAGATCAAGACGAATATCTTATCAGCTAGTTTTGCTATGGGATTTAATATTCTATTGAATACATCAATTGTCTGTTATCTTTACTTTCTTGAGTTAAAAACTCTTAGTTTTAGTTCTTTTTACTTACTCTACTATATAAAAATTTTTATCATTCCTTTATGCTTGGTTTCTAGTCAAAATTCTAAATATGGTCCTTATCTAGCCCATAGTACTCTTTTTAAGAGGAATGCTTCAGATGTAATTTATGTTTAATTTTATAAAAACGATGACTTTCTACTTTTTTGGTAGGAAGTTTTTTTATTATTTCCATATCGAAATAGTTGACAGATGTAATCCAGGGTGTTACAATAATTAAAAAAGTTCGATATAGAACAAAAAGGAGACAAAATGGACAAGATGTTAGGGGGCTACCAAGCTCTACAGATTCGATTATTAAATGGGCGTATCTTTCAAAAACTCTTGAGCAAGGAACCAGATGCTCAATACAGAAATGAACAGGGAAAAATTTTAACGATTTTGTGGAAGCAAGAGTTGGGGTGCGCTACAGCGACCGATATCGCTCTTGCGACGGGTCTAGCCAATAATACATTGACCAGTATGGTTAAGAAATTGGAAGAACAAGGCTTGGTCACGATTCAACCTTGCACACAGGATAAAAGGAAAAAATATATTTCTTTGACAGAACTCGGTTGGGAGCAAAAAGAAATTGGAGACCGTGTCAGCAAAGAACTGGGAGAGATTTTCTACCAAGGTTTTTCGGATCAAGAAATCCGAGAATTTGAAGCCTATCAAGCGCGTATTATCTCAAATCTAAAGGCTAAAGAAAATGACATGTAGGGAAAGGAAGTAACAGTTATGATTGGAATAACAGGTGTAACAGGGAAATTAGGCTCTTATGTGGCTGATCTTGTAGATCAGCAAGGAATTGCTTCTATCCATCTAGCAAGAAGCCCAGAACGTGCAAAAGTCTACGCGTCAGCGGAAATTCGTAAGATGGTGTATGCCAATACTCCAGAGGTAGTTGAGGCCTTAAAGGGTATCGATGTCTTATTGATGGTCTCTGCTCGGGAAAATCCAGAGCGTGTTAAGGAACACAAGAGTTTTTTAGATGCCGCAAAGCTTGCTGAGGTGCAGCATATCGTCTATACCTCCTTTTACGGAGCAGATGAAAAAGCAACCTTTACCTTGTCTCGAGATCATGCCCAGACGGAAGCCTATATCAAGGAGTTAGGATTCACCTATACATTTTTGAGAGATAATTTTTACTTAGACTTCTTGTTAGATATTGCTCTTGAAAATGGAGAAATTCGTGGTCCAGCAGGAAGTGGGAAAGTTTCAGCAGTTGCCCGTAAGGACACATCTAGTGTTGCAGCAGAGATTCTCTTACATGCTAAGAAATGGGAAAATCAAACCTTGAATCTAACAGGACCAGAGGATCTTTCTATGGAAGAAATCGTAGAGCTTCTCTCAAAAAATACCAGTAAGACCATCACGTATGTAGATGAATCAGTAGAAGAAGCTTATGAATCTCGGAAAAAATGGCCAGCACAAACTTGGGAGTACGATGCCTGGGTCAGCACCTATACAGCAATTAAAGCTGGGGAACAAGCTGGAGTTTCAGCAGATGTCGAAAAAGTATTAGGACGTCCAGCTATGAGTTTAATAGATGTTTTGAAAGAAAGACAGTTGCTTGAGGATGATTTATGATTGAATACAAACATGTAGCCTTGCGCTATACGGAAAAGAACATTTTAAAAGATGTCAATCTCCGTATTGAAAATGGAGAATTTATGGTTCTTGTGGGACCTTCAGGATCTGGAAAGACCACTATGATCAAGATGATTAACCGTCTTTTGGAACCGACAGATGGCAATATCTATATGGATGGGAAACGCATCAAAGACTATGACGAACGGGAGTTACGTCTCAGTACCGGCTATGTCCTTCAAGCCATTGCCCTATTTCCTAACTTGACAGTTGCGGAAAATATAGCTCTCATTCCTGAGATGAAGGGCTGGACTAAAGAACAAATCACTTCTAAAAACAGAAGAACTCTTGGATAAGGTTGGGGACTGCCTGCTGCAGAGTATGCTCATCGGTTACCAAGCGAGTTATCTGGTGGGGAACAACAGCGGATTGGCATTGTACGAGCCATCATTGGGGAACCAAAGATTCTATTGATGGACGAGCCTTTTTCAGCCTTGGATGCCATCTCTCGCAAGCAGTTGCAAGAATTGACCAAGGCATTACATAAAGAATTCGGCATGACGACCATCTTCGTTACCCATGATACGGATGAGGCCTTAAAATTAGGGGATCGAATTGCAGTTCTACAGGATGGAGAAATTCGCCAGGTGGCAGATCCTGAAACAATTTTACAAGCGCCTGCGACAGACTTTGTAGCAAACTTGTTTGGAGGTAGCCTTCATGTCTAATTTGATTTCAACCTTTCAAGAACGTTTTGGAGAATGGTTAACCGCTCTTGGGCAACACTTGCAATTGTCTCTTTTGACCTTATTGGTTGCTATTTTTCTGACGATTCCACTTGCGGTTTATCTAAATAGCCACAAAAAAGCGGCGAACTGGGTGCTACAAGTTGCGGGTATCTTCCAGACCATTCCCTCAATGGCTTTGTTAGGGCTCTTTATTCCTTTCATGGGGATTGGAACCTTACCAGCCCTTACAGCTCTAGTTATTTACGCTATTTTTCCGATTTTAGAAAATACGATTACAGCCTTGAACGGCATTGATCCTAGTCTTGAGGAGGCAGGGATTGCTTTTGGAATGACCAAGTGCGAGCGACTCAAAAAGTTTGAAATTCCACTTGCCATGCCTGTCATTGTATCGGGGGTTCGTACAGCAACCGTTATGATCATTGGGACAGCGACTTTAGCCGCTCTTGTTGGAGCTGGTGGATTAGGCTCCTTTATCCTTTTGGGAATTGATCGTCGGAATGCTAGTCTCATTTTAATCGGTGCAATCTCATCAGCTATTTTGGCTATTCTCTTTAATGTTGTTCTCAAATGGTTGGAAAAAGGCAAAGTTGCGTACGATTGTTGCAGCCTTTGCAGTGATGGTCCTTGGTTTGGGAGCTAGTTATGCTCCAAGCATGATTCCTAACAAAGAGAAAGAAAAATCTGGTTATAGCTGGGAAGTTGGGACCTGAACCTGAGATTCTCATGAATATGTATAAGCTTCTCATTGAGGAAAAATACGGATATGACGGTGACGGTCAAGCCTAACTTTGGGAAGACAGATTTCCTTTATCAAGCGCTGAAAAAAGGGGACATTGATATCTATCCAGAATTTACAGGGACTATTACAGGTTCTCTCTTGCAGCCAGCTCCTAAAGTGAGCAATGACTCTGAAGAGGTTTTCGAAGCTGCGCGTGATGGTATTAAGAAACAAGATAATCTAGTCTTACTGAATCATATGGCTTATCAAAACACCTTTGCGATTGCAGTTCCTAAAAGTATTGCGAAAGAATATAATTTGAAGACTATTTCCGATCTTAAGGGAGTTCAAGATAAACTGAAGGCAGGATTTACTCTAGAGTTTAATGACCGCGAGGATGGAAACAAGGGATTGCAATCTGTTTATGGACTAAATCTCAATGTGGCAACAATGGAGCCAGCCCTTCGCTATGATGCGATCAAGGCTGGTGATATACAGATTATGGAAGTTTATTCGACAGACCCAGAAATCGAACGTTACCAACTTCAAATTTTAGAAGATGATCAACACCTCTTCCCTCCTTATCAAGGGGCACCACTCATGAAAGCTGAATTACTCGAAAAACATCCGGAGTTGGAAGCTGTTCTTAATAAGCTAGCTGGTAAAATCACTGAGAACCAGATGAGTCAGATGAACTACCAGGTTGGTATTGATGGTAAGGATGCTTATACTGTTGCACATGATTTCTTGGTGGAACAGGGATTATTGAAAAAATGATCAAGCAAGAAGAAATACAAGAGACTCTTTTGCGACTCTGTAAGCACTATGGAGAACAAAATTGGTGGCAATCGGATAACAAGCTGGAAGATTTGGTATCGACAATTCTTATCCAGCGAACAACTGAGAAGAATGCCAAGTTAGCTTTAGCTGGTCTTATGGATGTCATGACAGTAGAGGGTATCCTGGCTTTATCGCTAGAAGAGTTACAGGAACGTATTCGACCTGCTGGATTTTTTAAGCAAAAGTCTCAAACGATTAGGGGACTTCTGATCTGGTTAAGAGAAAATGGTGGTTTTGAGGTTCTTGCTAGGATTGGAACAGAAGATTTACGGAAGAAACTTTTAGAGTTAAAAGGGATTGGACCAGAGACTGCAGATGCACTTTTACTTTATCTTTTTGATCGTCCAGTATTTATTTCTGATGAATATGCGAGAAGACTTTTTCGACGCTTAGAATTTGGAAACTTTAAAACCTATAGTGAAATGCATGCTGTTTATGGTGACGTCTTGGAAGGATTCACTCTTAAACAATGCCAAGAGATTCATGCTGTTATTGATGAGCATGGGAAAGCTTTTAGCAAAAGTAAAGGCCAGTTAGACGAAAGTTGGTTACGATAAAAAATTCTAAGACTTCTTGTCTTAGAATTTTTTTAGTGAATTTACTGGCTTAAAAAATCATAGTTTGATCAGATTAGTAAGTAGAAAGTAGATGTAAAATACTCAAGGTGAATTGGAATATTTGAATGATAGAATGTCGACTAGTATTTTTCTTTTGAGTGGATATGAAATCTATAGTTGTGTTTACTACTTCATCTCTAAAACATCTAAGTAAAAGCTCACTACTTGATCTTCCTTATAGGATTTTCCTTTTTTGAGCCACCAGGTCAATGTTTCGATAAAGTTAGTTACTACAAAATGCTTGAGATAGGAAGTAGGAATATTAGGATAGGAAACTTGTAAATCCTTTGCGACCATGGGATAAACATGGTGTTCCAATTCTTTCTGTAATTGGCGGAGGAAGTAGTCATTTTTAGAGAAAAGAAGACTGGTGACGTGGTCCTGATTTTTCTTAAAATGCGAAAAGATATGGGACAAATAAGCTTCTGTAGATATATTTTCCTCGCGTTCAAAAAGATGATGAAAGAGATACCGGCAGAGCTCATCTAGGAGTAATTCCTTACTCTCATAGTGACTGTAAAAGGTGGAGCGACCAACATCTGCCAGGTCTATAATCTCCTGAACTGTGATAGTTTCGTAATCTTTTTGATTCAATAATTGTAAAAAAGCAGTATAGATAGCTTTTCGTGTCTTGGTAATGCGGCGATCTTGAGCAACCATATGGACAATTTGAACAAATTGTTCAGTAACTTACAAAGAGAACAGTTTGCCCCTATCCTTTCTTTTTCGGAGTAAGAGATAATACTAGTAAAGGGAATATTTATACTACTATTATACCAAAGGAGGATGAAAAAATGACAACGAAAGGTGCGGTTTGGCTAGCTTTTTTCTTAAATTTGAGTTATGCCATTGTCGAGTTTATGGCTGGTGGAGTGTTTGGTTCCAGTGCTGTTCTTGCTGACTCTGTCCATGATTTGGGAGATGCAATCGCAATTGGGCTATCAGCATTTCTAGAAACAATCTCCAATCGTGAAGAAGATAGTCATTACACCTTGGGGTACAAACGTTTTAGTCTCTTAGGTGCCTTGGTAACGGCTGTTATTCTCATGACAGGATCTGCTTTAGTCATTTTGGAGAATATAACGAAACTCTTTCATCCACAAGCGGTCAATGATGAGGGTATCCTCTGGCTAGGAATCATTGCTGTTAGCATTAATGTGCTGGCGAGTCTAGTAGTTCGCAAGGGAAAAACAAAAACGAATCCATTCTTAGCCTGCATTTTTCTGGAAGATACTTGGGTTGGCTGGCTGTTATCCCTAATGGCTATTGTTCTGCGATTTACCGACTGGTATATTCTGGATCCGCTCTTATCTCTTGTCATTTCTTCTTCATTCTGTTAAAGGCTATTCCACGTTTTTTTGGTCTACACTCAAGATTTTTCCTCGATGCCGTGCCAGAAGGAGTGGATATCAAGCAAGTAAAGAGTGATTTGGAACGGTTGGAGTATGTAGCTAGTATCAATCAGCTTAACCTATGGACCATGGATGGTTTGGAGAAAAATGCCATTATCCATGTTTGTCTAAAAGAGATCGGACAGATGGAGGTTTGTAAAGAATCCATTCGAACCCTACTCAAAGATTGTGGTTTTCAAAATATTACCATTGAGGTAGATGCAGACTTAGCAAGCCACCAGGTTCATAAGCGTAAAATTGAGGAGTTGGAAGTAGATAAAAGTCATGAACATCATCATTAATGAGATGTAGTATAAGTGAGCGAAAGCTAAATAAAAAGTGTATACTAAAGGTAGTTACATAGAGAGAGGAAATTTTTAAATGAAATCAGCAATTTATACCAAGGCAGGTCAGGTCGGCATTGAAGAAGTTAAGCGTCCAAGCATTCAAGAATCGGATGATGTCATTATCCGTGTAGTTCGTGCTTGCGTTTGTGGTTCAGACCTATGGAGTTACCGCAATCCAGATATTAAAGCGGGACATAAAAATAGTGGACACGAAGCAATCGGAATCGTTGAAGAAACTGGAGAAGCCATTACCACGGTCAAGCCCGGTGATTTTGTGATTGTGCCATTTACTCATGGTTGTGGGGAATGTGATGCCTGTCGTGCTGGATTTGATGGTTCCTGTGACAATCATATTGAAATAACCTAGGTGGAAATTTCCAAGCTGAATATCTCCGCTTCCACTATGCTAATTGGGCCCTTGTAAAAATTCCTGGACAACCGTCTGACTACACAGAAGGTATGCTCAAGTCTCTCTTGACTCTGGCTGATGTCATGCCAACAGGCTATCATGCAGCGCGTGTAGCAGATGTAAAACCAGGTGATAAGGTTGTCGTTATTGGGGATGGGGCTGTTGACCAATGTGCTGTCATTGCTGCTAAGATGCGTGGAGCTTCACAAATTATCCTTATGAGTCGTCACGAAGATCGTCAAAAGATGGCTTTGGAATCAGGAGCGACAGCTGTTGTAGCTGAGCGAGGAGAAGAAGGCATTGCCAAGGTGCGTGAAATTCTTGATGGTGGAGCAGACGCCGCTCTTGAGTGCGTCGGTACTGAAGCGGCTGTTGAGCAAGCACTGGGTGTCCTTCATAATGGCGGTCGTATGGGATTTGTAGGAGTTCCACATTATAAGAATCGTGCTCTTGGTTCAACCTTTATGCAAAAATATCTCTGTTGCAGGTGGAGCAGCTTCTGCAACAACATACGATAAGCAATTCTTGCTCAAAGCTGTTCTTGATGGTGATATCAATCCAGGTCGTGTCTTTACTTCAAGTTACAAACTAGAAGATATTGACAAAGCATATAAGGCCATGGATGAACGCAAGACCATTAAATCTATGATTGTGATGGATTAAAAAGAAAAACCTAATAGGATTTGAGAAACTGTACTGACCCCAAAAAAAGTTAGACAATTAATTTATCCAAAGGATTTAGTTCTGTATTGCACAGGACTGAGTCCTTTTAGTTTTACTTAATTCTCTTGTTGTTGTAATAATCAATATAGTCTACAATAGCTTGTTCCAATTGGTTAAGTGATTGGAAGGTCTTCTCATAGCCATAAAACATTTCGGATTTCAAAATGCCAAAGAAAGATTCCATCATGCCATTGTCTGTGCTATTACCCTTACGTGACATGGACGGCTGAATCCCCCTACTCTCTAAGAATTGATGATAAGAATTGTGTTGATATTGCCATCCTTGATCACTATGGAGAATAGTATTCTCGTAGTATTCCTCTGAGAAAGCTTGTTCTAACATCGTCTTTACTTGTGCTAAGTTCGGAGACCTAGAAAGATTATAGGCGATAATTTCGCTATTAAAGCCATCTAAAACTGGCGACAAATAGAGCTTTTGACTGCTTGATGGAATGGCAAACTCTGTCACATCTGTGTAGCACTTTTCCATTGGTTTAGAACCTTCAAATTGACGTTGAATGAGGTTATCTGCTTTCTTGCCAACGTCTCCTTTATGAGAAGAATACTTGCGTTTCTGTCGCATTTTAGCCTGTAAATTGAGCACTTTCATCAAGCGTTGAACTCTTTTTATGATTGATCAAAAACCACGATTTCTTAATTCTAAATGAATCTGACGATAACCATAATTTCCTTTATGTTCGATAAAAATGGATTGAATTTCAGCTTTAAGCTCTTGGTCCTTATCTGGTTTGTCTAGCTGTTTCAAGTGATAGTAGTAGGTCGAACGAGCTAGTTTAATGGCTTTTTAGAAGAATATCTAACGAAAACTCAGTAATTAATTCTTGAACAATTTCTGTCTTTTCTTCTTTCTTTTTTCCTCCTTCAATCGGAGTTCTCTCAACTTTTTTTAGGATGGCATTCTCCGCTCTCAGATACTCATTTTTCTGCTTGAAGACGTTCTAATTCTGTCCTCTCTTCAGGTCTCTTTTTGGCTTACGTCCCATTTTAGGTATTCTCCTCTTGTTTTCTCAACAATAGTATACCCGTTTTTTTCTTGTATTGTGCTAGCCAATTAAGAAGTATCGTACGACTTGGGATACCGTATTCAAGTGAAACTCTATCTTTAGTCCAGCCTTCATGTAAGACTTTATTAATCATTTCTTGTTTTTAAATCAGGAGAATAGTAACGATTTTTCCTTTTTTTGACGAACTCTATTCCGTAACGATCAATCAATTTAATCATGTACCTAATATTAGAATTGTTTATCCCAAATTTATTTGAAAAGCTTCTCTAAGCTATATCCTTGTTTTCTAAGTTCATAGATCTGAACTTTATCATCATAGGTTAATTTCATAATAAATACCCCTCAAAAGTTAGATTTTTTTCTGTCTAACTTTTGGGGTGCAGTTCAAACTCTATTAGGTTTTATGTTCAAGTGTTGTGCTTAATGCAAGGTGCTTTCTTAAAGTCAGTTTGGTTCCTAGCATGGTGAGGCTTTGGAATTTTACGTAGTGAAGGACTTCTCTGTTCAAAATATCCATTCCTGTGCGTCCCATTTCTTCGGTGTAGACAGTAATACTGGAAAGTGGTGGGAACACTTGCTTGGTTAGAATAGTATCATTAAAGGAAATAATGCTGACGCGCTCTGGTATGCTGATGCTGGCTTCTTGAATAGCGCGAAGAGCACCGATTGCCAAACTATCACTAGCTGCAAAAAAGGCTTGTGGAAGGTTATCTCCTAATTTTTCGATAGCCTCTTTCATCAAGTTGTATCCAGATTGGGCAGTAAATAGCCCTTGGAAAATGAATTCTTCGTTATAAATTCCCTTTTCTTGTGTATAGGATTTAAAGTAATCTAAGCGTTTATCTGAGATAACTTCTTCATGGTCAGTAGTAGTTTCAAGACCGGATAGGATACCAATCTTTTTAAGCCCATGATCTGTAAAGTAATCAACCACCTGTCGAACAGCATTATAAAAATCTGTAATGACACAGGTATGACCAAGAGCAATCGTATCACTGTCTAAAAATACTAGGGGTTTGTGATATTCTTCAAATGATGCAATCTGTGCTTGACTAAATTTTCCAATACAGAGAATCCCAATCACTTCTTCGCTAAGCGTAAAAGGCTGGTCATTAAAATAGCGCAAAATGTCGTAATCTAATTCTTGTGCTCTATTTTCAATTCCTAGTCGAATCTGGTAGTAGTAGAGATCTTCTAACTCTCCCTGTTCACTGACCCACTGGATGATAGCGATTTTCTGTTTGAGTTTATGTGATTCACCTGTTTTGAGATGTTTGGTATAGCCTAGTTCTTCGGCAACGGTTAAAATACGATGTCGGGTTTCTTCTGTGACAGATAGACTCTGATCGCGATTGAGGACACGGGATACAGTTGCGATCGAGACAGAGGCTAGCTGAGCAATATCTTTGAGTGTAGCCATAATTCCCCTCCTTTTCAGGTTATTATAGCATATTTTTCTTTCTTTTTACTCATAGTTTAGTAAAATATCGGTAAAAATGTTGACCTAAGCAAAAACCCCTTTGGGTACAATAGAAGAAAACGATTACAGGATAAACTTTTTACCCTAATATTTCGTAAAAGGAGAATTCATATGACACAACATCTTACTGCTGAAGCACTTCGCAAGGATTTTCTTGCTGTTTTTGGTCAAGAAGCAGATCAAACCTTCTTCTCACCAGGGCGCATCAACTTGATTGGGGAACATACTGACTATAATGGTGACCATGTTTTCCCGGCAGCTATTTCACTAGGAACTTATGGAGCTGCACGCAAGCGCGATGACCAAGTATTGCGTTTCTACTCCGCAAACTTTGAGGACAAAGGCATTATCGAAGTGCCTCTAGCTGACCTTAAGTTTGAGAAAGAGCACAACTGGACCAACTATCCAAAAGGTGTCCTTCATTTCTTGCAAGAAGCTGGGCATGTGATTGACAAAGGTTTTGATTTCTATGTTTTTGGGAATATCCCAAATGGTGCGGGCTTGTCTTCTTCTGCATCTTTGGAGCTTTTGACTGGTGTCGTGGCAGAATACCTCTTTGACCTAAAATTGGACCGTTTAGATTTAGTAAAAATCGGGAAATTGACAGAGAATAACTTTATCGGTGTTAACTCTGGTATCATGGACCAATTTGCTATCGGTATGGGGGCAGATCAACGTGCTATTTACCTAGATACTAATACTCTAGAATACGACTTGGTTCCTCTTGATTTGAAGGACAATGTTGTTGTTATCATGAATACCAACAAACGCCGTGAACTAGCAGATTCTAAGTACAATGAACGCCGTGCTGAATGTGAAAAAGCAGTGGAAGAACTCCAAGCTGCCTTGGATATCCAGACTTTAGGTGAATTGGACGAGTGGGCTTTTGATGAATACAGCTACTTGATCAAAGACGAAAATCGCTTGAAACGTGCTCGCCATGCCGTTCTTGAAAACCAACGTACCCTTAAAGCGCAAGCCGCTCTTCAAGCAGGAGATTTGGACAAGTTTGGTCGTTTGATGAATGCATCTCATGTTTCGCTTGAGCACGACTATGAAGTAACTGGTTTGGAATTAGATACCCTCGTTCACACTGCATGGGCTCAAGAAGGTGTTCTTGGTGCTCGTATGACAGGAGCAGGTTTTGGTGGTTGTGCGATCGCCTTGGTTCAAAAGGATGCGGTTGAGTCCTTTAAAGAAGCTGTAGGCAAGCACTATGAAGAAATCGTTGGTTACGCTCCAAGTTTCTATATCGCTGAAGTGGCAGGTGGAACTCGCGTTCTTGATTAGTCAGAAGGAGGGTTTCTAGTGACCTTAGTAGAAAATTTTGTGACCAAAGTCATTGCAGAAAGTAGCTTTGAAGAGTTGGATCGGATTTATCTAACCAATCGTGTTTAGCACTGGTGGGAGATGGAGTTCTTGAAGTTGAGACTGACCAAGATGATTTGATTGACCTCAAAGACCAGCTTGTCGAGGAAGCCGTTCGATTGGAAACGATTGAAGATAGTCAGGCTGCGCGTGAGATTCTCGGTGCTGACCTCATGGACTTGGTAACCCCTTGTCCAAGTCAGGTTAATCGTGATTTTTGGGATACCTATGCCCAGTCTCCAGAGCAGGCGATTGCGGATTTCTACCAACTCAGTCAGAGAAATGACTACATCAAACTGAAGGCTATCGCAAAGAATATTGCTTATCGTGTACCGTCTGACTACGGTGAACTGGAGATTACCATCAATCTCTCTAAGCCTGAAAAGGATCCAAAAGAGATAGCGGCAGCTAAGTTGGTTAAATCCAGTAACTATCCTCAATGTCAGCTTTGTATGGAAAACGAAGGCTACCAAGGACGTGTTAATCATCCAGCTAGAAGCAATCACCGAATTATTCGTTTTGATATTTCTGGTCAGGAGTGGGGCTTCCAATATTCGCCTTACGCTTACTTTAATGAGCACTGTATTTTCCTAGACAGCAAGCATCGTCCTATGGCTATTAGTCGCCAAAGTTTTGAACGTTTGTTAGCAATTGTGGAGCAGTTCCCAGGCTACTTTGCTGGTTCGAATGCTGATTTGCCAATCGTAGGTGGCTCCATCCTGACCCATGATCATTACCAAGGTGGGCGCCATGTATTCCCAATGGAAGTGGCTCCTATTCAGAAAAGCTTTACCTTTGAAGGTTTTGAATCTGTAAAAGCAGGGATAGTTCAGTGGCCTATGTCAGTCATTCGATTGACTTCGGATTCTAAAGAGGATTTGACAGAACTAGCGGATAAAATCTTACTGGCTTGGCGTCAATACTCAGATCCAAGTGTACAGGTCTTGGCAGAAAGTAATGGAACACCGCATCACACTATCACACCGATTGCGCGTAAAAGAGATGGGCAGTTTGAGTTGGATTTGGTCTTACGGGACAATCAAACATCTCCAGAGCATCCAGATGGTATCTATCATCCCCACAAGGATGTCCAACATATCAAGAAGGAAAATATCGGCTTGATAGAGGTTATGGGATTGGCTATCTTGCCACCACGCTTGAAGAAAGAAGTGGAGCAAGTAGCAGCTTACCTAGTCGGAGAGGATGTTCTAGTAGCAGATTATCACAAAGAATGGGCGGATGAATTGAAAGACTCCCATCCTTACTTGACTGACAAAGACCAAGCTCTTAATATCGTCCAAGAATCTGTTGGAAAAATCTTTGCTCGAGTTTTGGGAAGATGCAGGAGTTTACAAGCAAACAGAAGAAGGACAAGCAGCCTTTATGCGTTTCGTGGAGCAGGTTGGGATTTTAGCTGAATAAGTGCTTCTCCCTTGCGCAGAGTCTTGAAAAGTAGTATCATAGTGTCGTTTAAAATATCAGGAGGAAAGTATGAAAGATTTTCACTTTGACGCTATATCTGCCTTTGAAAACTACGAAATTGAAAAAATGAGAGACGGTCACGTTGCAGTAACGACAAAAGTAGTGGACTCCTCACTCAACTACTATGGGAATGCCCATGGAGGTTATCTATTTACCCTTTGTGATCAAATCAGTGGACTTGTGGTGATTTCGCTTGGATTAGATGGGGTGACACTCCAGTCTTCCATCAACTATCTGAAAGCTGGAAATCTAGGGGATGTTCTCACTATCAAAGGAGAATGTGTCCACCAAGGACGCACCACTTGTGTGGTCGATGTTGATATCACCAACCAAGATGGCCGAAATGTCTGCAAGGCAACCTTCACCATGTTTGTAACAGGACAACGGTCTGAAGATAGACAGGTGAGGATATAGGAAACAAGAAAAAGAGGTCTATGCCTCTTTTTTATTACTTTCCCACGGTAGTGTAATTCTATTCACTAAATCTTAAAAAATAGCCATCTGGGTCTAAAACTGCAAATTCATGAGGATAGATATATTGTTCACCAACACGAAATTCTCTTTTGGTCAAAGGACGATGAATAGGATAGTTAGACTTGATTACTTTCTGATAGAGTCGAGGGACATCCTCTATGCCGAAGGAGATGTTGACTCCACGACCAAAGGGGGAGTTTAGTTCAGCTAGTTCCTCCTTACTCCCCTCCTCTAGCATTAGTTGGCAATCTTCAAGAGATAGGAAGAGAAATTTCTTCTGGTCGTTCGTATTCGATGGTAAAACCCAACAAATCACAGTAGAAGGAACGGGACTGTTCTATATTTGAGACCATAAACTCGGGAATAACTGCATTGTAGTCCATAAATAAAATCCTTACAATTCAATCTCCAAGACAATCGGTGTATGGTCTTGGCGTGCTCCTGAATCGATCATATCTGACTTGGTAACCTTGTCTGCTACACGGTTACTTGTGAGCCAGTAGTCGATTCTCCAGCCTGTGTTGTTGATTTTTGAAGTCTTGCTGCGTTGTGCCCACCAAGTATAGCGTTCTGGCACATCGCCATGGATATGGCGGAAGGTATCTGTAAATCCTTTGGCTAAAAGGTTTGTAAATCCTTCACGTTCTTCGTCTGTAAATCCTGGTGAACGACGGTTGCTGGCTGGGTTGGCAAGGTCAATTTCCTTGTGGGCAACGTTGTAGTCTCCGGTTGCTAGGACAGGTTTTTGCTTGTCTAATTCAGCCAAGTACTCCGTATATTTGGCATCCCAAACTTGACGTTCTTCCAAGCGTTTGAGGCCATCACCAGCGTTTGGTGTGTAAACTTGAGTCACGAAAAATGTATCAAATTCTAAAGTGATGATACGGCCTTCAGAGTCCATGGTAGAAGGGGCACCGATTTCTGGGAAGCTGATGCTTGGGAGTCAGTTCTTTCTTATAGAGGAACATAGTTCCAGCATAACCTTTACGAGCAGGTTCTTGAGAGGAACGCCAAGTATTTTCATATCCAGGGAAGAGTTCTTCTAACACCTCGAGATGTTTTTTAGTAGGCCCTGTAGCTGAAAGCTTGGTTTCTTGGATGGCAATGATATCAGCGTCTTCGGCTACCAAGGTTTGTAGGACATCTTGTGATAATTTCGCACGCGCAGAATCACTTGTCAATGCTGCATTGAGGGAATCAATATTCCATGAGATTAGTTTCATAATGTTTACCTTTTTCATTCAGATTATAGACAATATTATACCAGAAAAGAATACATTTCCCCAGCGTATAGTTTGAAAAATCAAGGTCATTCCTTTTATAATAAAGAATGATTTATATAAAGGATTGAAAATAAATGAAATTTTACTCATATGAATATGTCTTGAGCCAGATTTAGCCAACAAAAATAGTGTCATGATTGGCTTTTGGAGTATTCTTGCTTGCCATCACTGGATTTTTTGCTTTTAAGGCTTACCGCGACCATCGAGGAACCAAGTTTCGCGAGTTGGTGATGATCTCGTCTTTGGCTTTACTGGCTGTCATTCTCGGTATTATATCTACTTATCAGTCAAATCAAGCTTCCAACAACCAATTTCAAACGTCACTTCATTTTATAGAAGTTGTTTCTGAGGACTTAGGGGTGGATAAATCAGAGGTCTACGTCAATACTTCTGCAGCCACAGATGGTGCACTTCTCAAGGTAGGAAACAAATACTACCGTGCTTTAAGTGGGAGTGAACCGGATAAATATCTCTTGGAAAAACTTGACTTATATCAAACAAGCGACATTGAATTAGTGGAGGCAAACAAATGACATTTAACTATATCGAAATTCTGATTAAACTGGCTTTAGGTCTTGTATCTCTTGTCTTTGTTATCAACATGACAGGGAAGGGAAATCTAGCGCCCAACTCAGCAATTGACCAAATCCAAAACTATGTTCTTGGGGGAATCATCGGTGGGGTAATCTATAATAGCTCTATTACTATCCTTCAGTATGCAGTTATCTTGATTATGTGGACAATCTTGGTTTTACTTCTCAAGTGGCTTACGAATAACGTCGGCTTTGTAAAACAAATGATTGACGGGAAACCAACCCTACTCATCAAAAATGGGGAAATTGATCCAGAAGCCTGCCGTTCTGTTGGCTTATCAGCTTCTGACGTAGCCCTTAAACTTCGTAGCCAAGGTATCTTCCAGCTTAAAGAAGTCAAGCGTGCTGTACGAGAGCAAAACGGTCAGCTGATTGTAGTACAAAATGGAGATGAAAATCCTAAGTTTCCTGTCATCACAGATGGTGTCATTCAGTTTGATGTCCTTGATACTCTCAGCTTAACGGAAGAATGGCTCTTAGATCATCTGAATAAGCAAGGGTATGATAATGTGGCTAATATCTTTATCGCTGAGTATGACAAAGGTCAACTAAGCGTCGTCACCTATGAATAAGAAAAACCTGGGGTTCATGCCTCAGGTTTCCATTTGTCATTAGAAAGGAATTTTATGTCTATCATCCAAAAACTCTGGTGGTTTTTTAAGTTAGAAAAACGTCGTTACCTCGTTGGAATCGTGGCTTTGGTCTTGGTCTCTGTACTCAACCTCATCCCACCTATGGTTATGGGGCGCGTGATCGATGCCATCACTTCGGGACGATTAACACAGGATGAGCTCCTGCTTCATCTCTTTTATCTCCTGCTGGCAGCTTTCGGAATGTACTATCTGCGTTATGTTTGGCGCATGTATATCCTAGGAACCTCCTACCGACTGGGACAAATCATGCGCTCAAGACTATTTGAGCATTTTACAAATATGTCGCCTGCTTTTTATCAGAATTATCGGACCGGGGACCTGATGGCTCACGCAACCAATGATATCAATGCTCTGACTCGTTTAGCAGGTGGTGGTGTCATGATGGCAGTGGATGCCTCTATCACAGCCTTGGTGACTTTACTGACCATGCTCTTTAGCATTTCTTGGCAGATGACCTTGGTTGCCATTCTGCCCTTGCCATTTATGGCCTATGCGACTAGTCGTCTGGGGAGAAAGACCCATAAGGCTTCGGAGAATCACAAGCAGCCTTTTCAGAACTCAACAATAAGGTACAAGAGTCTGTTTCAGGTATCAAGATAACCAAGTCCTTTGGCTATCAGGCTGATGAATTGGCATCTTTCCAGGAAGTCAATGATTTGACCTTCCAAAAAAATCTGCAAACCATGAAATATGATAGCCTCTTTGACCCGATGGTTTTGCTCTTTGTTGGTTCTTCTTATGCCTTAACTCTCTTAGTCGGTGCCTTTATGGTGCAAGCAGGACAGGTAACTGTTGGGAATCTGGTCACCTTTATCTCTTACTTGGATATGTTGGTCTGGCCCTTGATGGCCATTGGTTTCCTCTTTAATATCACTCAAAGAGGGAAAGTTTCTTACCAACGTATTGAGAGTCTCTTGTCTCAAGAGTCACCTGTCAAAGATCCAGAATCTCCACTTGACGGGATTGAAAACGGGCGTTTGGACTATTCCATTGATAGTTTTGCCTTTGAAGACGAGGAGACGCTGAGAGATATACATTTTAGTCTCGAAAAAGGGCAAACCTTGGGCTTGGTTGGGCAGACTGGTTCAGGGAAGACTGCTTTGATTAAGTTGCTCCTACGTGAGTATGACGTTGATCAAGGAGCCATTTATCTAAATGGTCATGACATTCGTGACTATCGACTAGCTGACTTACGTAGTTTGATGGGATACGTCCCACAGGACCAATTTCTCTTTGCAAGCTCTATCTTAGACAATATTCGATTTGGGAATCCTGACCTGCCTTTCTCAGAAGTAGAAGAAGCAACCAAGTTGGCTCAAGTCTATCAAGACATTCAAGCCATGCCCCAGGGATTTGATACGGTTATCGGCGAAAAAGGTGTGAGTTTGTCTGGTGGACAAAAGCAACGTCTGGCCATGAGTCGGGCTATGATTTTAAATCCTGATATCTTGATTTTAGATGATTCCTTGTCAGCTGTGGATGCCAAGACAGAGTTCGCTATTATCGATAATCTCAAGGAAACTCGCAAGGACAAGACGACCATTATCACTGCCCATCGACTCAGTGCAGTTGTCCATGCGGATTTGATTTTGGTCATGCAAAATGGCCGCATCATTGAACGAGGCACACATGAAGACTTACTAGCCTTGGATGGTTGGTACGCACAAACCTACCAGTCACAACAATTAGAAATGAAAGGAGAAGAAGATGCGCAATAAACAAGAACAATGGACTGTATTGAAACGCTTGTTGTCCTATCTAAAGCCCTATGGTCTCCTAACCTTTTTAGCCTTAGCTTTTCTCCTTACGACGACTGTTATCAAGAGTATCATCCCCTTGGTAGCTTCGCACTTTATCGACCAGTATCTAAATAACCTCAATCAGCTTGCCGTTACAGTTTTGCTAGCCTACTATGCTCTCTACATTCTTCAAACCATTGTTCAATATGTGGGAAATCTCCTATTTGCTCGTGTGTCCTACAGCATTGTTAGAGATATTCGACGTGATGCCTTTGCCAATATGGAAAAGCTAGGCATGTCTTATTTTGATAAAACACCTGCAGGTTCCATTGTTTCGCGTTTGACCAATGACACTGAGACTATCAGTGATATGTTCTCAGGGATCTTGTCCAGCTTTATCTCGGCGGTCTTTATCTTTGTGACAACCCTTTACACCATGCTCGTTTTGGACTATCGTCTGACAGCTTTAGTATTGCTCTTTTTACCCTTGATTTTCCTTTTGGTCAATCTCTACCGTAAAAAATCGGTCAAGGTTATCGAAAAAACCAGAAGTCTCTTATCAGATATTAACAGTAAGCTGGCAGAAAATATCGAAGGGATTCGCATCATTCAAGCCTTTAATCAAGAAAAGCGCCTGCAAGAAGAGTTTGATGAGATTAACCAGGAACACCTAGTCTACGCTAACCGTTCGGTTGCCCTAGATTCCCTCTTCTTACGGCCGGCTATGAGCTTACTGAAGCTTTTGGGCTATGCAGTTTTGATGGCTTACTTTGGTTATCGTGGTCTTTATATGGGGATAACAGCAGGGACCATGTATGCTTTTATCCAGTACATCAATCGTCTCTTCGATCCACTCATCGAGGTAACACAAAACTTTTCTACCCTTCAAACATCCATGGTGTCAGCAGGTCGTGTCTTTGCACTTATTGATGAGACCAACTACGAACCGGCCCAAGAAAATGGACAAGCGGAGATTAGAGAAGGAAATATCCGTTTTGAACATGTGTCCTTCTCTTATGACGGAAAACACCAGATTCTTGATGATATTTCCTTTACCGTCAATAAAGGTGAAACCATCGCCTTTGTCGGGCATACTGGCTCTGGGAAATCTTCTATCATTAATGTTCTCATGCGCTTTTATGAATTTCAGTCTGGTCGAGTTCTCCTAGATGGTGTGGATATTCGTAAGTATAGCCAAGAGGAATTGAGAAAGAACATCGGTTTGGTTCTACAGGAACCTTTCCTCTATCATGGGACCATCAAGTCCAATATCGCCATGTACCAAGATATCAGCGATGACCAGGTTAAGGCAGCAGCAGAGTTTGTGGATGCAGATTCCTTCATTCAAGATCTTCCTTTAGGGTTATGATGCTCCTGTATCTGAGCGTGGTTCGAGTTTTTCAACTGGTCAACGTCAGCTTCTTGCCTTTGCTAGAACTGTTGCCAGTCAACCGAAAATTCTGATTTTGGATGAAGCGACAGCTAATATTGATTCTGAAACAGAAGCCTTGGTCCAAAATTCTTTAGCCAAGATGAGACAAGGTCGGACAACCATTGCCATCGCCCATCGCCTTTCTACCATTCAAGATGCTAATTGTATCTATGTTCTTGATAAGGGACGAATCATCGAAAGTGGAACCCACGAGGAACTCCTAGCATTGGGTGGAACCTATCACAAGATGTATAGTTTGCAGGCAGGGGCTCTTTCCTAGGGAAGAATTCCTTTAAAACACAGATTTCTTGCACTGCCTTTTTCATTTTGTGGTATAATGTAGAATGTTAATAAAGATTATATATAAAAACAGAGGAGGATGTGCATGCTGAAATGGGATGAACTGCCTCAAGAAATGCAATTGAGCGAGGTAAAACCATACTACCAGCTTGTGTCTAGAAGAAAAGGCTCACTGATTCTCAAGCGCTGCCTAGATTTGTTTCTAGCCTTGATCTTGTTAATCTTGACTTCACCCGTATTTCTGATTCTAAGTATTTGGATCAAGCTAGATAGCAAGGGTCCAGTCATTTACAAGCAGGTGCGGGTAACCCAGTACAACCGACATTTCAAGATTTGGAAATTCCGGACCATGGTCACGGATGCGGACAAGAAAGGAAGTCTGGTAACTTCTGCCAATGACAGCCGCATCACCAAGGTTGGAAATTTCATTCGCCGTGTTCGTTTGGATGAACTTCCACAATTGGTCAATGTTCTCAAAGGAGAGATGTCCTTTGTGGGAACTCGTCCAGAAGTACCACGCTATACTGAGCAGTACAGCCCTGAAATGATGGCTACCTTGCTCTTGCCAGCAGGGATTACATCGCTTGCCAGCATTAACTATAAGGACGAGGATGCCATTATCAGTCAAATGACTGCAAAAGGTATGTCGGTCGACCAAGCTTATGTCGAAAGAGTCCTTCCAGAAAAGATGCACTATAATCTAGCCTACCTACGTGATTTTAATTTCTTCGGAGATATCAAAATCATGTTCCAGACTGTATTTGAAGTTTTTAAAATAAGTAATCACAAGAGTGAATACAGTAAAAGGAGTAAATCAATGCCAAATTACAATATTCCATTTTCACCACCCGATATTACCGAAGCTGAAATTGCTGAAGTAGCAGATACCCTCCGCTCTGGTTGGATCACAACAGGTCCAAAGACAAAAGAATTGGAGCGTCGTCTATCTGCCTATACTCAGACACCTAAGACAGTCTCGTCTCAACTCTGCAACAGCAGCCCTTGAATTAATCTTGCGCGTGCTTGAAGTGGGTCCTGGTGATGAAGTTATCGTTCCAGCTATGACCTACACAGCTTCATGTAGCGTCATCACTCACGTAGGTGCGACACCAGTGATGGTTGATATCCAAGATGATACCTTTGAAATGGACTATGACAAGCTTGAGCAAGCAATTACTGAGAAGACAAAGGTTATCATCCCAGTTGAACTTGCAGGGATTATCTGTGACTATGACCGTTTGTTCCAAGTTGTTGAGAAGAAACGTGACCTCTTTACAGCTACTAGCAAGTGGCAAAAGGTCTTTAACCGTATTGTGATTGTATCTGATAGCGCCCACGCTTTGGGATCAACCTATAAAGGACAAGCAGCTGGTTCAATCGCTGACTTCACATCATTCTCTTTCCACGCGGTTAAGAACTTCACAACTGCTGAGGGAGGAAGTGCGACCTGGAAAGCAAATCCAGCGATTGATGATGAAGAAATGTATAAAGAATTCCAAATCCTTTCCCTTCATGGTCAAACAAAAGATGCTCTTGCCAAGATGCAACTAGGCTCATGGGAATACGATATCGTAACTCCCTGCCTACAAGTGTAATATGACAGATATCATGGCTTCACTTGGTTTGGTTCAGCTAGATCGTTATCCTGGATTGCTTCAACGTCGTAAAGAAATCGTGACTCGCTATGACCGTGGATTTGCAGGAACTCGCATTCATCCATTGGCTCATGAGACAGATACTGTAGAATCTTGTCGTCACCTTTACATCACCCATGTAGAAGGTGCAAGTCTCGAACAACGCAACCAAATCATCCAAGAATTGGCTAAAGCAGGAATCGCAAGTAACGTGCATTACAAACCGCTTCCTCTTTTGACAGCCTATAAGAATCTTGGTTTTGATATGGCAGATTATCCGCGAGCTTATGCTTTCTTTGAAAATGAAATTACATTACCGCTTCACACGAAATTAACGGATGAAGAAGTAGACTATATCATTGAGACTTTTTGTCAGAGTTTCTGAAGAAGTTCTTGCTTCTTCAAAAAAACTAATAAAAATTAGTAAAAATGAATGAAAAACGGTTGACAAAGGAAAAAGCAATAACATATAATTAACTCAACAAATCAGAAAAGTAGTTATTTTTTTGATCTTCAGGGAGCCTGTGGTTACTGTGAACAGGTGGTTGAAAGTAGTGAAATTGGGCTGATTTGAAAAATGAATTTGAAACAATGAAAAATTCGGTAGGCACACCTTACAGTGCAACTTGTTGTTAGACAAGGCAGAGATGTAAAGGGGATATTCTCTTTACAATTGAGGTGGTACCGCGTTACGAACGCCCTCACATGGAAGTAGATTCCGTGTGTGGGCTTTTTTTATCCGTCATTTTGTTTATCTTTTATTAGGGCGTTAACTGAGAGTAATATTCAAGTTTCACTTGTTCTTTGAGTAAAGGCTGAAATGGTCCCCCAGACCATTTCACTACCAAAAGCAAACAAAAAGTCGGATTCATACAGAAGGAGGAAAAATTTATGACAACTAAAGGTTATTTTGGACAATTTGGTGGTAGTTTTGTACCAGAACCAATTCAGGCTTTATTAGATGAGTTGGAAGTGACTTTTGATAGATACAAGGATGATCCTGAATTTTTGGCAGAATATCGTCATTACTTGAAAGATTATTCAGGTCGTGAGACTCCGCTCTATTTTGCAGAAAGTTTGACGGATTATCTAGGTGGGGCTAAGATTTATCTCAAACGTGAAGATCTTAACCACCTTGGGTCACACAAACTTAACAATGTCCTTGGACAAATCCTTCTTGCTAAACGCATGGGTAAAAAACGTGTGATTGCAGAGACAGGAGCTGGTCAGCACGGTGTTGCGACAGCTGCAGCAGCAGCCAAATTTGGTATGGCATGTGATGTCTATATGGGGGCAGAAGATGTGGAACGTCAACGTCTCAACGTCTTCCGTATGGAGATGATGGGAGCAACTGTTCACGCAGTTGAAACTGGTACTCGTACCCTTAAAGATGCGGTTGACGCAGCCTTTGGAGCATGGATGAATGACCTTGATGCTTTCTACGTTTTAGGTTCGGCTGTAGGTCCGCACCCTTACCCAACGATTGTTCATGAATTCCAAAAAGTAATCAGTGAAGAATCACGTCGTCAAATCTTGGAAAAAGAAGGACGTTTGCCAGACTACGTCATTGCCTGTGTGGGTGGTGGTTCTAATGCCATCGGTGCCTTTTCACAGTATGTAGCTGATGAAGAAGTTAAATTGGTTGGGGTAGAAGCTGCTGGTCACGGTCTAGATACTGACAAACACGCGGCAACAATGACCAAGGGTAGTGTAGGAATTGTCGATGGAATGAAAACCTATGCAGTCTTTGGCGAAGATGGAAATGTTGCACCTGTTTACTCTATCTCTGCTGGTTTAGACTATCCAGGGGTTGGACCAGAACACGCCTTCTTTAAAGACTCTGGTCGTGTAGAGTATGTAGCAGCGACAGATGAAGAAGCTGTCCAAGCCTTGCTTTTATTAAGTAAAACAGAGGGAATTATCCCCGCGATCGAAAGCTCACACGCTATCGCAGAGGCAGTCAAACGTGCACCAAAACTAAGTAAAGATGAGATTATCGTCATCAATGTCTCAGGCCGTGGAGACAAAGACGTAGCTGCTATTGCAGATTATCTTGAAGCTAAAAAATAAAAGATGGAAAATATACAGATATTTCTCTCACAGAGAGCTTGTGGTTGCTGGAAACAAGCAGAGAAAGCTGTAAGGTTGGGTCCATCTGAAATGAGAGAAGAAAACATAATTCTCAAGGGAGTGCCCTTTATCGCACAACCTGTTACAGGAACTATCTGAGGCAGGAATGAGAGATAGGAGAAATCCTATAATTGAGGTGGCACCGCGAATTTCGTCCTCACGCAAGTTATTTTGCGTGGGGATTTTTTGTAGCATCAACACGGAATTTAAGAAGAACTGAAAGGGAAATTACAATGGAACGAATCATTCATGGAGATGTTTTATCACCAATTTTTGGCTTATATGCGCCTAAAGGGGGAGCACAAGGTTATCTTAGAAAGTATTCCGAGAGACAAGGAAACAGCTCGTTTTTCTATCTTGGCCTATAATCCAGTTTTTGAAATTAAGTTCGAAAATGGAGTCCTTTATCAAAATGGGCAAGTGATTGATTGTGATCCCTTGGATTTCCTTTATGAAGTGACTCGTAAGAGCCAGCACCATTCAGATCTACCCTTTGGTGGTGGAGCTATTGGCTTTGTTGGTTACGATATGATTTCTCTCTATGAAGAAATTGGTCAAATTCCAGAAGATACGATTGGAACGCCAGATATGCATTTCTTCGTATATGAGAGTTATATAGTTTTTGACCATAAGAAAGAAAAAATTCATGTCATAGAGGATGCTCTTTACAGTGAACGTAGTAATGAAGAACTAGAAGTGGCTTTGAACCAAGTTTTAGGAGAGTTGAAAATTCCTGCTCCTAATGAATTTGAAGATTTGGACGTTTCTCCACTTCAGTTTAGACCACATATCGCGCCTCAGAAATTTGAAGAAATGGTAGAAACAGCACGCGACTTGATTCGAAATGGCGATATGTTCCAATGCGTACTCAGTCAGCGATTCTCAGCAGAGATTACTGGAAATCCATTTGACTTCTACAGAAATCTCCGAGTGACAAATCCATCAAATTACCTCTACTTTTATGATTTTGGAGATTATCAAATCATCGGTGCCAGTCCTGAAAGTTTGGTTTCAGTTAAAAATGGTATCGTGACAACCAATCCGATTGCGGGTACGCGACCAAGAGGAACAACGGATGAAGAAGACAAGGCTTTGGCGACTGACCTGCTTTCTGATGAGAAGGAAACAGCAGAACATCGGATGTTGGTAGACTTGGGACGTAATGATATCGGCCGCATCTCTGAAACGGCCAGTGTTCAAGTTACCAAGTATATGGAAGTGGAGCTCTTCCGTTATGTTATGCATTTGACCAGTGTGGTCAAGGGGCGTTTGCTTCCAGAACTCACTGCCATGGATGCCTTGAAAGCTACACTTCCAGCTGGAACAGTTTCAGGAGCACCAAAGATTCGTGCTATGAGACGCATCTATGAACTGGAAACAGAAAAACGTGGCGTATACGCAGGAGCAATCGGCTACTTGTCTGCGACGGGTGATATGGATTTCGCCATTGCCATCCGAACCATGATTCTCAAAAATCAAACAGCTTATGTTCAGGCTGGGGCAGGGATTGTCTACGACTCTATCGCCCAAAACGAATACCAAGAAACCATTAACAAGGCTAAATCTATGACTAGAATGGGAGAACTAAGACCATGATTTTATTGATTGACAACTATGATTCTTTTACCTATAACTTGGCCCAATACATTGGGAATTTTGCAGAAGTGCAAGTCTTGAGAAATGATGATCCCAAGCTGTATGAAGAAGCTGAAAAAGCGGATGGTCTGGTCTTTTTCTCCTGACCCTGGTTGGCCAGTTGATGCTGGAAAGATGGAAGATATGATTCGTGACTTTGCAGGCAAGAAACCGATTCTAGGGATTTGTTTGGGTCACCAAGCCATCGCAGAAGTTTTTGGTGGGAAGTTAGGTTTGGCACCAAAAGTCATGCATGGGAAACAGAGCAATATCAGTTTTGAAGCGCCATCTGTTTTGTATCAAGGTATTGAGGACGGCCGTGCGGTCATGCGTTACCACAGTATTTTGATTGAAGAAATGCCAGAAGAATTTGAAGTGACAGCTCGTTCGACTGATGACCAGGCCATTATGGGAATCCAACACAAAACCCTTCCAATTTATGGCTTCCAGTACCATCCAGAGAGTATCGGAACGCCTGATGGCTTGTCTTCTATTCGGAATTTTATCGAGAATGTTGTAAAGTGAGGAAACTAGGATGAAAGAGATTATTGAAAAACTAGCAAAATTTGAAAATTTATCAGGTGTGGAAATGACGGACGTTATTGAGCGTATCGTAACTGGGCGTGTAACTGAGGCGCAGATTGCTTCTCTCCTCTTGGCCCTTAAGATGAAGGGGGAAACACCTGAAGAGCGCACAGCCATTGCCCAAGTCATGAGAGGACATGCCCAACACATTCCAACTGAAATCCATGATGCCATGGACAACTGTGGTACTGGTGGGGACAAGTCTTTCAGCTTTAACATTTCCACAACTGCAGCCTTTGTCTTGGCTGGTGGCGGTGTTCACATGGCCAAGCACGGAAACCGTTCGATTTCTTCTAAATCTGGTTCTGCAGATGTCCTCGAAGCTTTGGGTATCAATCTAGACCTCAAACCAGCTGAACTAGGTAAGGTCTTTGATAAAACTGGAATCGTCTTTCTCTTTGCCAAAAATATGCACCCAGCTATGAAATACATCATGCCAGCTCGTTTGGAGTTGGGAATCCCAACGATTATGAACTTGACTGGTCCCCTAATTCATCCAATGGCCTTGGAAACACAGCTTCTTGGAATTAGTCGTCCAGAACTTCTAGAAAGCACAGCTCAGGTTTTGAAAAATATGGGTCGCAAACGTGCTATCGTGGTTGCTGGGCCAGAAGGGTTGGATGAAGCTGGTTTGAATGGAACAACCAAGATTGCTCTTCTTGAAAATGGCGAAATCACCTTGTCAAGCTTCACTCCCGAGGATTTGGGAATGCAACGCTACGCTATCGAAGACATTCGTGGGGGAAATGCTCATGAAAATGCAGCAATTCTTGTCAGTGTTCTTAATAACGAACCAAGTCCATTCTTGGAAACAACAGTCTTAAATGCAGGTCTCGGATTCTACGCCAATGGTAAGGTGGCTAGTATCAAGGAAGGAGTGGCCTTGGCCCGTCAAGTGATTGCTAGTGGCAAGGCCCTTGAAAAACTCAGACTGTTACAGGAGTACCAAAAATGAGTCAGGAATTTTTATCACGAATTTTGGAGCAGAAGGCGCGTGAGGTCGAGCAGATGGAGTTGGAGCAAATCCAGCCCCTGCGCCAGACCTATCGCTTGGCTGACTATCTAAAACAACACCAAGACCGTTTACAGGTAATCGCTGAAGTTAAGAAGGCTAGCCCTAGTCTGGGAGATATCAATCTCGATGTGAATATTGTGCAACAGGCCCAGACTTACGAGGACTAACGGCGCTGTTATGATTTCTGTTCTGACAGACGAAGTTTTCTTCAAAGGTCATTTGGATTATCTTCGTGAGATTTCCAGTCAGGTAGAGATTCCGACTTTAAACAAGGACTTTATCATCGATGAAAAGCAAATCATCCGTGCTCGCAATGCAGGTGCAACAGTTATCTTACTCATCGTAGCGGCTTTATCAGAAGAACGCCTCAAGGAACTGTATGACTATGCGACAGAGATTGGTCTAGAAGTATTAGTGGAAACTCATAATCTAGCAGAGCTAGAAGTAGCCCACCGCCTTGGAGCTCAAATTATCGGTGTGAATAATCGTAATTTGACTACCTTTGAAGTTGACTTGCAGACTAGTGTAGACTTAGTACAATACTTTAAGGACGATTGCTTGTACATTTCTGAATCTGCTATTTTTACAGAAGCAGATGCGAAACGAGTTGCACCCTACTTTAACGGAATTTTTGGTAGGAACAGCCCTCATGCAGGCAGAAGATGTAGCCCAGAGAATCAAGGAGTTGCAGATTGACAAAGGTTAAGATTTGTGGACTATCGACCAAAGGAGCGGTAGAAACAGCTGTGTCAGCGAGGTGAAACTACATCGGTTTTGTCTTTGCACCTAGCAAAAGACAGGTGACCTTGGAACAAGCAGCAGAGCTGGCTAAGATCATTCCTACAAATGTCAATAAAGTTGGGGTATTTGTTTCACCAAATCAGGGAAGAATTACTAGAAGCGATTGAAAAAGGTTGGCTTGGACATGGTACAAATTCATGGTCAGGTGGCAGATGATTTGTTTGAGAAATTACCTTGTGCCAGCATTCAGGCAGTGCAGGTGGATGGAGATGGTCATGTACCAAGTTCACAGGCAGATTATCTACTTTTTTTGATGCACCTGTGGCAGGAAGCGGTCAAACCTTTGACTGGGAGCAACTGGATACGACAGAACTATCTCAGCCTTTCTTCATCGCAGGCGGGCTCAATGAGGATAATGTAGAAGAAGCGATTCAACACTTTACTCCCTTTGCAGTAGATGTATCAAGTGGAGTAGAATCAAACGGACAAAAAGATCATGAAAAAAATTAGAAGATTTATAGAGAGGGTTAAGCATGGCATATCAAGAACCAAATAAAGATGGATTTTACGGAAAAATTCGGCGGACGTTTCGTCCCAGAAACATTGATGACAGCAGTTTTGGAGTTGGAAAAGGCTTATCGTGAAAGTCAGGCAGATCCAAGTTTCCAAGAGGAATTAAACCAACTTTTGCGCCAGTATGTGGGACGTGAAACTCCTCTTTACTACGCAAAAAACTTGACCCAGCATATCGGCGGAGCCAAGATTTACCTCAAACGTGAAGACCTCAACCATACAGGTGCACACAAGATTAACAATGCCTTGGGCTAAGTTCTTCTCGCTAAACGCATGGGCAAAAAGAAAATTATTGCTGAAACAGGTGCCGGTCAACATGGTGTGGCAACTGCAACTGCTGCGGCCCTCTTTAACATGGAATGTACTATCTATATGGGTGAGGAAGATGTTAAACGCCAAGCCCTCAATGTCTTCCGTATGGAACTTTTGGGAGCCAAGGTGGAAGCTGTAACAGATGGTTCGCGCGTGCTCAAGGATGCAGTCAATGCAGCCCTTCGTTCATGGGTAGCCAACATCGATGATACCCACTATATCCTTGGTTCTGCCTTGGGGCCTCATCCTTTTCCAGAAATTGTGCGTGATTTCCAAAGTGTTATCGGTCGAGAAGCTAAACAACAGTACCGTGACTTGACAGGGCAAGATTTGCCAGATGCCCTAGTAGCCTGTGTTGGTGGAGGTTCGAATGCTATCGGGCTTTTCCATCCATTTGTGGAAGATGAGTCAGTGGCTATGTATGGAGCTGAAGCGGCAGGACTAGGTGTGGATACAGAGCATCATGCAGCAACCTTGACCAAAGGGTAGACCAGGTGTTCTCCACGGTTCGCTCATGGATGTGCTCCAAGATGCTCATGGTCAAATTTTGAAGCCTTCTCTATCTCAGCAGGTTTAGACTACCCAGGTATCGGTCCAGAACATTCTCATTACCACGATATCAAGCGTGCGACCTATGTTCCTGTGACAGATGAGGAAGCTTTTGGAAGGATTCCAACTCTTGTCTCGTGTGGAAGGGATTATCCCAGCCTTAGAGTCTAGTCACGCTATCGCCTTTGCGGTGAAATTAGCTAAAGAACTTGGACCAGACAAGTCAATGATTGTCTGTCTATCAGGTCGCGGGGACAAGGATGTAGTTCAAGTTAAAGACCGTTTGGAAGCAGACGCAGCAAAGAAGGGAGAAGCTCATGCCTAAGACACTAACAGAAAAACTGAACGCTATCAAAGCAACTGGAAAGGGAATTTTTGTTCCCTATATCATGGCTGGAGACCACGAAAAAGGATTAGATGGTCTCGGTGAAACAATTCACTTTTTAGAAGACTTGGGTGTTTCAGCCATTGAAGTGGGAGTTCCCTTCTCGGATCCAGTTGCAGATGGTCCTGTTATCGAGGAAGCTGGCTTGCGTAGCCTAGCTCGCGGAACCTCTACCCAGGCTTTGGTTGAAACCTTGAAAACCATTGAAACAGAAATCCCAATTATCATCATGACTTACTTTAACCCCCTCTTTCAGTACGGTGTGGAGAAATTTGTTAAAGAACTTGCTGATACAGCAGTCAAGGGCTTGATTATACCAGACCTCCCTCATGAGCACGCTAACTTTGTAGAGCCCTTTTTGGCAGGTACAGACATAGCCTTGATTCCACTTGTCAGCTTGACAACAGGAATTGAGCGCCAGAAAGAGTTGATCAAGGGAGCAGAAGGCTTTTGTCTATGCCGTTGCTATTAACGGGGGTGACAGGGAAGTCAGGCAATTACCGTGCAGACTTGGATAAGCACTTGGCACAATTGCATCAAGTAGCTGACATCCCAGTCTTGACAGGTTTTGGTGTGTCTAGTCAAGCCGATGTAGAACGCTTTAATGCGGTGTCAGATGGCGTTATCGTTGGTTCGAAAATTGTAAAAGCTCTCCACCAAGGAGAGCCAATTGAGGACTTTATCAAACAAGCAGTAGCTTACCAAAAAAATAATCACACAAGCAGCGAGTAAAAGGAAAGGCACGAAAGGAAGTCTTTCCTTTTTTTCTTTTGTAGGAGAAAAGGTACAGTTTTAGATATCATTTGCTAAGTTACTCTGATATGTAACTTTAAGAAAAAGCTAATTATTGTAGTAATTTCTTTTAAGAAAATGATATAATTCATTAAAAAGTATTCGGAGGAGGAAAAAAATTATGTTGAATCAGGATCTCTTTGATTCGCTCAAGGCACAAAAAAATTGTAGATACTTTGATGAAAGGTCAAAAGATTATGTAGATGAACGTCTAGAAAAAAGAGACAATGAAAGTGTCGAATGGTTATGCATGGACGCGACCTAATCATATTGATAATGCATTTGCATCAGCAGATTTGTTTGAGTATAAATTACAATTAGCAGGACAGACTTGGGGATATTTAGAATTTGAAACAAATACAGAAAAAAATATGGGAAAAGTATTGTTAATTATAAAGGGTAGAAGCGACTTACGAGCCAATTTCCTTTGGTACAAAAATAAGAGTGGCTACTTATTTGAATATGCTAGGATGAATACACTTTATCTTAATCAACATTCTTCCTACAAAAATGATGAAGATAGTCATTCTTTTTCCAATTCAGATGGAGTTAGTTTCTGATGAAATGATTCAAGAAAATTGAACAAACTACTAAAAATTCGAATATCGAAAAATTTATGATTTTTAACTTATGAGACGGACTCAGAAAACAATATTATATCTGTAGATGTTGTTATGCCTGATGCACGAACTGGTCAGTTACACTTGATTCAGGATTTGTCTGAGTATATTCAATCAAGTTCGTACCATTTCGAAGAAGCTAAATATCAAGATATTCCTAATTTTTTTCAGAATTATCGGAAACAGAAGATTTTGAAATTATTCCAAGAATAGAAAAACAAGAAGCTCAAAAAAGTAGTAAGGAGTATGTAAATGTTTAATGGTCGGGTATTGAAAAGAATTACGGCTGTTAAAATGGTTTAAGTAGAGCAGAATTGGCTCAGAGAATTAATTTAACGGAACAAGCCATTTGGCAGTTTGAGTCTAACGAAACGAAAACCTAAATTATCAACTAGACTGCATTTTGGTCAAACCAATTTCATGTTGATTTAACTTATTTTTGAACAGGAAGAAGAGGCATTCGATTTGATTCTTCTGTAATTGCCTTTAGAAATGCAGATCTAGCAACACGGAAAACAATAGATATTCAAACTATGTATTTACATAAGGTAGATAGTTTGATTGATTATTTTTGAAAGTTTTGTAATTATACCTAATATTACAATTCATGACCCTAAGTAATGTAGTGAGTGAATCTTATCATAAGGGAGAATCTATTGAGGAATTGGCTCTTTACGCCAGAGGAAAATTAGGCATTTCAAAAGATAATCATGATTTGCTTTATAAATTAGAACGTTCAGGAATCTATATCGTGGAACGACTCATTAATGGTCAAGCTGATGCTTATAGCGCATGGTCAAAATCGGGAAGACCTTATATTGTATTGGGAACGAATAAATCATCTGTACGTCGAAATTTTGATTTAGCTCATGAGCTAGGACATATTCTTTTGCACAAATATAAAGATATGAATGAAGATGGTGATTGTTTGGAGCAAGAAGCAAATTATTTTGCATCATGTTTTTTATTGCCAAAAGAAGAGTTTTTAGTCAAATTTGAAGAGAGGGTAGGGAAACGTGTTAGCAATCCTGATAGTTATATTTTATTGAAGTCGGATTTGAATGTTTCGATACAGGCTTTAGAGTATCGAGCTTTTAAGTTAGGATTATTGACTCCAAAGCAACATTCTTACTTTTATCGTCAAATTGCGCAAAAAGGTTACAAAATTATTGAACCTTTGGATGATCAAATTTTTGTTAAAAAACCAAGCAAAGTAAAGAGTATTCTGGACGTTGTTTTGAGTAATCGTCTAGTCAGTCTAGCGACGATAATGTCTAAACAAAGTATTCGTTTACAGTTTATAAGCGAAATATTTTTCGGTCGAAATGAAATTTTTTTGATCAATATCAAGAAGATAAAAGAACAGATCAATTTGATAATATCATTCCTTTGTATAAAAAGAAATAATTTATAATTTAACTGTGAAATAATTTCATGAAGGACATATGATAGAAATTGGACTTTATCAAACAAAGCAGTAGCTTACCCAAAATAATCACACAAGCAGCCAGTAAGAGGAAAGGCACAAAGGAAGTCTTTCCTTTTTCTTTAGCAGGAGAAAAGATAAGATGCCGGTAGTAGAGGCAAATTGAATGAGAATCAGTATTTCTGTAAAGTGTAAAAACTAGGGCACAAGAGGCCAGAAAGAGAAAATCTCCTGCTCCAATGCGAATATCAATAACATAGGCAATGATTCCAAGAACTAGGAAGAAAGCCATGATTAGATTCCAACCACAGCAAGCCATGAGGATTAAGTGAAAAACTAGCCAGACGATCAAGGGATATTCCTGATGACGAAAGTCGTAGATGCCCAAAGTCAAGCCGGCAGTTATCAAGATGACTTGCCCCAAGGTTAAAAATCCCACAGACTCAGCTAGAAAGAGCAGTCCAAAGCACAACTCAAAGAAAGCATACCAGAAAGGATATCTTACCTTGCAATAGCGACAGCGAAAGCGCCCAATTACTTGAGAAACAATTGGAATCAAATCTAGTGTTCTCAAGCGAGTCTGACAAGAATCACAGTGACTAGCAGGAAAGACGATGGATTGCTCAGGAAAACGATCAACGACTAAACCTAGAAAGGAAGCAAGAATCGCTCCAACAAGAAAAAAGTAAAGATGAATCATACTTATTTATTCGGAAAAGATAAAAGAAAGAGTATAATAGTTGGATGCAGGAGAAGTTTTAGGAACAAATATGAAAATTCACTTTGAAAAAGGACTTCAGTTAGAAAATGCCCAACTCATTTGTCAGTGGTCTAATGCTTTGGGAGAAAGTTTTCAGAAGCAATGGATGGGACCAAAGATTTCTTTTCCCTTGACAATTCAAGTCTTGCAAGATTTGGAAGGAATCTTTTCAATCTTTGATGGACAAGAGTTTGTGGGGCTTATCCAGAAAATCAGGATAGAAGACAGGAATCTTCATATCAGGGAGATTTTTTATCAATCCCCAGAAACAGGGGCAGGGGTTAGGTAGCCAGGCTTTAAGGAAATTTGTTAGTTTGGCCTTTGAAAATGAAGACATAGATACTATTTCTCTAAATGTCTACGAGGCAAATCAAAGAGCTCAGAATCTTTACCAAAAAGAAGGATTTGAAATTGTTCAAACCATTGAAGTTCCAGAACGTAAATACATAATGAGAAAATCTAGGTAAGAACTAAATTACACTAGAAATTGTCCCCTTGCAATTTTTTTAATTCTCAAACTTGTTGCAGAGAAATTTTCTTGATAAAATAGATACATGACGAGATATAAAGCTATAATTTCTTATGATGGCTACGACTTTGCTGGTTTTCAGCGGCAACCTCATGCGCGTAGTGTTCAGGAGGAAATTGAAAAAACTTTAACCAAATTAAATAAAGGACAGGCTATTACCATTCATGGTGCTGGGCGAACGGACAGTGGCGTTCATGCTTTAGGACAGGTCATCCACTTTGATCTTCCCTATCAGATGGATGAGGAGAAACTTCGCTTTGCTCTCGATACCCAAAGCCCTGAAGATATCGATGTGATTTCGATTGAGATTGTGGCTGATGATTTTCATTGCCGTTATGCTAAGCATAGCAAGACCTATGAGTTTATCGTAGATAGAGGACGTCCTAAAAGTCCTATGCGTCGTCATTATGCGACTCATTGTCCTTATCCACTAGATGTGGAGCGGATGCAGCTTGCTGTAAAAAAACTGGAGGGAACACATGACTTTACTGGTTTTACAGCATCAGGGACTAGTGTGGAAGACAAGGTAAGAACGATCACGGAAGCTAGTCTTAGGGTTGATGAAACAGGGCAGTTTTTGACCTTTACATTCTCTGGCAATGGCTTCCTCTATAAGCAGATTCGAAATATGGTCGGAACCCTGCTGAAAATTGGTAACAACCGTATGCCGATTGAACAGATTGACCTGATTTTGGAGAAAAAAGACAGACAGTTGGCAGGACCAACTGCAGCACCCAATGGTTTGTATTTAAAGGAGATTCGTTATGAAGAATAATCGTATTTTAGCACTTTCAGGAAATGATATTTTTAGTGGTGGTGGATTGGCAGCTGACCTTGCCACCTATACTTTGAATGGTTTGCACGGATTTGTAGCCATGACCTGCTTGACTGCTTTGACAGAAAATGGTTTTGAGGTTTTCCCGACGGATGAGACTATTTTCCAACAACAGTTGGATAGCCTGAAAAGTGTAGATTTTGGGGGGATTAAGATTGGTCTCTTGCCGACAGTCGGTGTTGCTGAAAAAAAGCTTTGAATTTCATTAAGGAAAGATCAGGAGTTCCAGTGATCTTGGACCCTGTATTGGTTTGTAAGGAAACGCACGACGTTGCAGTAAGCGAGCTCTGTCAAGAGTTGATTCGCTTTTTCCCTTATGTATCAGTGATTACTCCGAATCTTCCTGAGGCAGAGTTGCTTGCAGGCCAAAAGATTGAAAGTCTGGAAGATATGAAGGCTGCAGCGCAGAAATTACATGACTTGGGTGCACCAGCAGTGATTATCAAGGGTGGAAATCGCCTCAGTCAGGATAAGGCTGTGGATGTCTTTTATGATGGGGAGAATTTTACTATTCTTGAGAATCCAGTCATCCAAGGACAAAATGCTGGTGCAGGATGTACCTTTGCATCAAGTATTGCTAGTCAGTTAGTCAAGGGAGAGGAACTATTACCAGCAATTGAAACTTCCAAAGCCTTTGTTTACCGTGCCATTGCACAAGCAGATCAATATGGAGTGAGACAGTATGAAGCAAACCAAAACAACTAAAATCGCCCTAGTATCCATCTTAGCAGCCAGTTCGGTTGTATTAGGTTATTTTTATAAAAATCCCGACACCAACTGGATTTCTAACACTTTTGGACGTTGGAGTCTTCTTCACAGCCTTTTACTTTGGCAGTCGTGAAGGGGCCGTTGTTGGAGGTTTAGCAGGATTTCTCATTGACCTTATTTCAGGTTATCCTCAGTGGATGATTTTTAGCTTAATTAACCATGGTTTCCAAGGCTATTTTGCAGGCTTTTAAAGGGAAATGGCAATGGCTGAGGCTTAGTCTTAGCGACTTTATTCATGGTAGCTGGATATGCCTTGGCATCAGCTTGGATGAATGGTTAGGGGTGCAGCTATTCAGAAATCATTCCAAATCTCCTGCAAAATATCGTTGGAATGACTCTAGGTTTTTCTTCTTTGTCATAGTGTAAAGAAATTCAGATAATAGTGAAAAAAGGAAACCTACCCCGAACTATTAGGGAACTATTGAAAAAACTCTGATTATTTGCTAAAATGAAAGCTATGAAAACACTCTACGATGTGCAACAATTTCTCAAACAGTTTGGTATCATTGTCTATATGGGAAAACGTCTCTATGACATTGAACTGATGAAGATCGAGCTATCTCGAATCTATGATGCAGGCTTGATGGACAAGCTGGATTATCTTGAAGCGGAGGCTGTTCTGCGCAGAGAGCACAAACTAGAATTAGACTATTTAGAAAAAAATGGAGATTAGGTAATATGGTAACTTGGGTATTATGGGGACTTATTATAGCGATGTTGGCTTGGATGGGATATAACTATCTTCGCATTCGTCGTGCAGCGAAAATTGTAGACAATGCAGAGTTTGAGTCTTTGATTCGTACAGGTCAGTTGATTGATTTGCGTGATCCAGCTGACTTCCACAGAAAACATATCCTCGGAGCTCGTAATATCCCTTCAAATCAATTGAAGACAAGTCTTGCAGCTCTTCGCAAGGATAAACCTGTCCTTCTCTATGAAAACCAACGTGCGCAACGTGTGACCAATGCAGCACTTTTCTTGAAAAAACAAGGTTTCTCAGAAATCTATATCCTGTCTTACGGATTGGATTCTTGGACAGGGAAAGTAAAAGTTGAAAAATAAGAAATGGCGGTGGGACAGAAATCGATAGACAAAGTCTCGATTTCATAGTCCCAGACCCGCGAGGATGATTAGGAGCTTTTTGGAGTCTAAAAGACGAACAAAAAGTTCAATCAGCAACCGCGTCAAAGTTTGATTGCTAATAAAAAAAGTGAGGTCGGGATCTTTTGTCCCAACCTCATTTTTTAACCACTTTTTCTAAGAAAGTCAATAATGATTGCCAATTCTTGTGAATTTAGATGTCGATAGTCGCCTTCTTGGAGATTGTCATCAAGACTCCAAGGGCTAAAATGGGTGCGTTTAAGAGCAGTTACCTTGACACCGACTGTGAGGAACATTTTTTTGACCTGATGAAACTTTCCTTCAGAGATGGTGATAGTGAAAGCTTTGGCTGGAGACTAGGGCTTGAAGATAAAATCTCAAGTTGAGCAGGTTTACAAATAGTTCCATCAAGAAAAACAATCCCATCTTTAAACTCTTGAATATGGTCGGAAGTTAGTGGCCCATTGACCTCCACTTGGTAAGTTTTATCGACATGATATTGAGGATGGAGGAGTTGAAAACCTAGAGGTCCATTATCCGTTAAGAGAAGAAGCCCCGTCGTATCTCGATCCAGACGGCCGATGGCGTAGAGTTGGTCAGACTGGAGATGCTGAGGAAGAAGGTCCATGACAGTTGGGAGTTTTTTATCCTTGCTTGCAGTTACGACTCCGTTAGGTTTGTGGAGCATGAGGTAGGTGTGTTCATATCCTTGGATTTTTCTATCTTTGAAAATCAGCTCTTGCAACCCTGTATCAACATTCTGTGCAAGGGAACGAGCAGCGTGTCCATCTACAAAGATTTCTTTTTTCCAAAGAGCTTGTTTCATGGCCTTACGGCTGATTTTTTCCTGGGCTAATAATTTATCTAAACGCATACCAGCCTATCTTATCACAAGTCAGGATTTTTGAAAAGAAAAGAGAAGGAATGAATTTTCTTTTGAAAACATTTACACTTACTTGAATTAAGTCATTTGCTTAAAATTGTGGTATAATCGTTCAGTTAGAAAATAAATTTTTGAATACAATAGGAAATCATGACAAAATTAAGAGAAGATATCCGTAATATCGCGATTATCGCCCACGTCGACCACGGTAAAACTACCCTCGTTGACGAATTGTTGAAACAATCTGAAACTCTTGACGCGCGTACAGAATTAGCTGAGCGTGCAATGGACTCAAACGATATTGAGAAAGAGCGTGGAATCACCATCCTTGCGAAAAATACAGCAGTTGCCTACAACGGAACTCGTATCAACATCATGGACACACCAGGACACGCGGACTTCGGTGGAGAAGTTGAACGTATCATGAAAATGGTTGACGGTGTTGTTTTGGTCGTAGATGCTTACGAAGGAACTATGCCACAGACTCGTTTCGTATTGAAAAAAGCCTTGGAACAAGACCTTGTGCCGATCGTTGTCGTTAACAAAATCGACAAACCATCAGCTCGTCCAGCAGAAGTCGTAGATGAAGTCTTGGAACTTTTCATCGAGCTTGGTGCAGATGATGACCAGCTTGACTTCCCAGTAGTCTATGCTTCAGCGATCAACGGAACATCTTCATTATCAGATGATCCAGCAGACCAAGAAAAGACGATGGCGCCAATTTTTGACACCATTATTGACCACATCCCAGCTCCGATTGATAACTCAGATGAGCCCCTTCAATTCCAAGTGTCACTTCTTGACTACAACGACTTTGTAGGCCGTATCGGTATCGGACGTGTCTTCCGTGGTAGTGTAAAGGTTGGGGACCAAGTTACCCTTTCTAAATTGGACGGTACAACCAAGAACTTCCGTGTTACAAAACTCTTTGGTTTCTTTGGTTTGGAACGTCGTGAAATCCAAGAAGCCAAAGCTGGTGATTTGATTGCCGTATCAGGTATGGAAGATATCTTTGTCGGTGAAACCATTACTCCAACAGATGCAGTTGAGGCATTGCCAGTTCTTCACATTGACGAACCTACTCTTCAAAATGACTTTCTTGGTTAATAACTCACCATTTGCTGGTCGTGAAGGAAAATGGGTCACTTCTCGTAAGGTTGAAGAGCGCCTTCAAGCTGAGTTGCAAACAGACGTTTCACTTCGTGTTGAGTCAACAGATTCACCGGATAAATGGACTGTTTCAGGACGTGAGAATTGCACTTGTCAATCCTTATTGAAACAATGCGTCGTGAGGGCTATGAACTTCAAGTATCTCGTCCAGAAGTTATCGTAAAAGAAATCGATGGTGTTAAATGTGAGCCATTTGAACGTGTTCAAATCGATACTCCAGAAGAATACCAAGGTTCTGTTATCCAAAGTCTTTCTGAACGTAAAGGTGAAATGTTGGATATGATTTCAACTGGTAATGGTCAAACTCGTTTGGTCTTCCTTGTTCCAGCGCGTGGTTTGATTGGTTACTCAACAGAGTTCTTGTCAATGACTCGTGGTTACGGTATCATGAACCATACCTTCGACCAGTACTTGCCATTGATTCCAGGTGAAATTGGTGGTCGTCACCGTGGTGCCCTTGTTTCTATCGATGCTGGTAAGGCTACAACTTACTCAATCATGTCTATCGAAGAACGTGGTACGATCTTTGTCAACCCAGGTACTGAGGTTTACGAAGGAATGATCATTGGTGAAAACTCTCGTGAAAACGACTTGACAGTTAACATCACGAAAGCGAAACAAATGACCAACGTTCGTTCCGCTACTAAGGACCAAACAGCGGTTATCAAGACTCCTCGTATCTTGACTCTTGAAGAATCACTTGAGTTCTTGAACGACGACGAGTACATGGAAGTAACGCCTGAATCGATTCGTTTGCGTAAACAAATCCTTAACAAGGCAGAGCGTGAGAAAGCAAACAAAAAGAAAAAGTCAGCTGAATAAAAGCTAGAAAGAGCAGAAAATGGTCTATTTAATCATAGGGATTTTATTACTCTTACTCTATGTATTTGCGACACCTCAAAGTATCAAGGGAACAGTCAACATTGTTATTCTAGTATTTGCTTTTGTTTCCCTATTGATTCTATTGATGTTGTCAATCTTACAAATCTTCCAACTGCCAACAGAATTCTTTATTACAGTAGCTATGCTTGCTCTTACTTACTTTAGTTTGCGAGACATATCCTTAATGTCGGTGAAAAAGAGATAGGCAAATGGCTGTGGAGTTTTGCTAGAATTCAGTAATGATATTTATAAAACATACCACAAGTGAAGTCAGAAAAACTGATTTCACTTGTGGTTTTTTTACTCTGTAACAAAGAAATCGTATTTACTTTTTCTTATGATTTTTGAAAAGTTAATCGATTTGTATCAATGCTATCTTTTCCTTCAGTGGCAGGATATTGGAAGAACATTTGAGAAATAAAGCTCGAACTTCGAATCTTTTGCAAAGAATAAGGATGGATTTCTTTAAAACTGGATAAAGAAGCTAAATATGGTAATTTTTTTATTCAAATCTTTTGTAGGCGTTTACTATTTTTGATATACTGTGAGAAGGAATAGATACGAAATTGGAGTTTATTATGAAAGAACATCATTTTAAAGCAAAAACAACGCTTTTTCTTTGAGGAAGTATGCAGTAGGAACTTGTTCCGTCTTATTGGGAACGAGTTTATTTTTTGTGGGCACAAGTGAAAATGGTGTGGTTGCAGAGGAAAGGATTCCCTCAGCTGAGTGTCACACTATGTGGAAGACAAAGATTTACCTGAATCTTTGAAGGCTGAACTACGTTGGTTTGAAGAGAATGCTATCCAAGTGGAGGAAGGTAAGGATTATTACTTCGTCTACCGTAAATCTGCGGCGAAGTTACCTGATACTGGCTTGTTTTCAAATGCCATCCTGCCTGTGCTAGGTACAGGAATCTTGTTAGTTTCGCTCACTCTCATTAAAAAGCGAAAGGGAGCTTTCTCTTTCTAGTGACAGTTTTGGCTGTAGGTGGGACTGCTCTATCAGTTTCTGCCTTGGAGAACTTAGTAGAGCTTCGTCCAGCACTTGTCAAAACAGTTGCAGGAGAATTTTTGCCTAGTCCAGAAAAGATTGAGGGTTATGAATTTACAGGCTATTATTTTGTAAGGGGAAATGGAGAAGTTTCTAGAAATGAAAAATACAAAACCCTAATTCTCCACAAGCAGATAAGGTAGAATCCACCCCAATTTCCAAGCGAAGGTACTCCAAGCTTGGTAGAGGTGAAGCCAGAACTTGAGGTTACGACAGAGGCTCTTGCTTGATATACATGTTATCAGGACGATCCAGACTTGCTTAAGGGTCAAACCCGTGTCATTCGAGCAGGCGTAGCAGGTGAGCGCACTATCTTAACAGGAAGTGACGACTGTGGATGGCAAGGAAGACCGCCAAGTCAAATCCAATACTGTGACTTTGGAGCCAATTTCCGAAATCATAGCAGTAGGCACTAAGGTAGAATCCACTTCAATTCCAAGTGAAGGTGCTCAAGCTTGGTCGAGGTGAAACCAGAGCTAGAGGTCACGACAGAAGCGGTTGCTTACGATACTATTCATCAGGACGATCCAGACTTGCTTAGGGTGAAACTCGCCTTATTCGAGCAGGCGTAGCAGGTGAGCACTATCTTAACGGAAGTGACGACTGTAGATGGTAAGGAGGTCCGTCAAGTCAAATCCAACACTGTAACCTTAGAACCAGTTACCGAAATCATAGCAGTAGGCACTAAGGTAGAATCCACCTCAATCCCAAGTGAGGGAGCACCAAGCTTGGTCGAGGTGAAACCAGAGCTAGAGGTCACGACAGAAGCCGTTGCCTATGATACTATTCATCAGGACGATCCGGACTTGTTCAAGGGTCAAACCCGCCTTGTCCGAGCAGGGGTTGTAGGCGAACGCACTATTTTAACGGAAGTGACGACTGTAGATGGCAAGGAAGACCGCCAAGTCAAATCCAACACTGTAACTTAGAACCAGTTTCTGAAATCATAGCAGTAGGCACTAAGGTAGAGTCCACCTCAACTCCAAGTGAAGGTACTCCGAGCTTGGTCCAAGAGAAACCAGAGCTTGAAGTTACGACAGAAGCCATTGCTTATGATACTATTCATCAGGATGATTCGGACTTGCTTAAGGGTGAAACCCGCCTTATCCGAGCAGGGGTTGCGGGTGAGCGTACTATTTTAACGGAAGTGACGACTGTGGATGGCAAGGAAGACCGCCAAGTCAAATCCAATACTGTAACCTTGGAGCCAATTTCGAAATCATCGCAGTAGGCACTAGGTAGAGTCCACCTCAACTCCAAGTGAAGGAACTCCAAGCTTGGTAGAGGTGAAGCCAGAACTTGAGGTTACGACAGAAGCCGTTGCCTATGATACTGTTTATCAGGATGATCCAGACCTACTTAAGGGTCAAACTCGCCTTATCCGAGCAGGCGTCGCAGGCGAGCGCACTATCTTAACGGAAGTGACGACTGTAGATGGTAAGGAAGACCGCCAGGTCAAATCCAATACTGTAACTTTAGAGCCAGTTTCCGAAATCATAGCAGTAGGCACTAAGGTAGAATCCACCTCAATTCCAAGCGAAAGGTACTCCAAGTGTAGAAGAGGTGAAGCCAGAACTTGAGGTTACGACAGAAGCCGTTGCCTATGATACTATTCATCAGGACGATCCGGACTTGCTCAAGGGTCAAACCCGTGTCATTCAAGCAGGAGTAGCAGGTGAGCGTACTATCTTAAAGGAAGTGACGACTGTGGATGGCAAGGAAAATCGCAAGCAGGTCTCTAATGAAGTCACCACTGCCCTGTATCAGAAATCATTGCAGTAGGCACTAAGGTAGAGTCCACCTCAATCCCAAGTGAAGGTGCACCAAGTCTTGTTGAAGAAAAACCAGAATTGGAAGTAACAAGAGAGTCAGTTCCTTATGAGACTATTCTGAAAGGAAGATCCAACTTTATCTGACGACCAAGTTAGACTTGTTCAAGCTGGAGTCGATGGTGAACGTACCATCTTAACCGAGGTGATGACACCTAACGGCAAGGAAAGTCGCAAACTGGTTTCTAATGAAATAACAAGAGCCCCGGTTTCAGAAATCATCCTTGTAGGGACTAAAAAAGAGCCTCTGCCTTTACCACAACCAAAAGTTGAAACCCAAACAATCCCATATAAAACAATCTATCAAGCAGATGACAGCCAAGAAGTCGGTTCTAGAAAAACGAAAACACATGGGGTCAATGGACAAGTAGAAACCACTACCCGATATACAAGAGATCAAACAAGTGGACAAATTACAGAGGCTAGTACATCAAAAACTCTGGTGGAAAAAGTAGATGAGGTTGTTCTAGTTGGGACCAAACCAAGTGTAGAAACAAAGGTTATCGCAAATAATACGATATATGAAGCGGACCCGACACTTCTTTATCAAACAGAAAAAGTTGTTGTTTCAGGTAAGGAAGGAAGTGAAAAAACGACTATCACCTACCAAGTAGATGCTCAGACAGGTCAGGTTACAGAAAGAGATCACCAAAAAGAGTAACAGCTCCGATTGATAAGGTAGTGAAGGTCGGAAATGTCCAAACTATTGTGACCCCAATTCCAATCAAGGAGGAACGCCGTCAGGATCCAAGACTTGATAAGGATCTTGAAAAAGTAGAAAGCCAGGGTGAGCCTGGCGAGACCACCACTACCAGAGTCTATGAAGTAAATTCTCAAACAGGTGAAATGCTATCACACACGGAAACAAGTACGGTGACAAAAGCAATGAAGCCAAAAATCATCTTGGTGGGAACCAAAGAAAAACAAACCACATCTTCTTCCAGTGAATACGGAGTTAGAAAATGCTATCGATGTACGACCTGCTAGCCAGGAATGAAGGCTAGTAGATTTGCTTTCCAATCCTTACGTGACAAAATGCTCTCAGACCAAATATTCTGGGTCGAGATGTGATTAGTAAGAAGATTGAACTCAAAAGACAAATCCTACTATACAGATGATGAGGTTAGAGAAGTCCTTCGTAAAGAATATCTAGAAGATTATCTATAAAGACGCGCTTGAAGAAACGAAAAAGACCCTAGATACAGACCTTAAAAAGTTGTAGCCCATACCTTGAGTGTGCTCGAAAAACACAGCGGAAAGCAGAGCTAAGGTTCAGAGCAGATTTAGAAGCTAATAAGGAAAAAAATTCTCTTAGGTTTAACCTATATCAATCGTTTTTATAATATTGACTTTGTAGATCAACATCCGTGATGATTCTTGCTACAATCCAAGCTCCTTTGGCAAGAAGGTGACATCACTAGAATGGCTAACATCTCTGGGTTCAATGAGCTATGATGAGATGAAGCTGGTCAATAGTCCACGAACATTTGAAAAATACTTTGGAAGGTAACCGATAAGTCAACCCTATTAGACTTTCTTGACTATAACCGAACTACCTTTACAAATATGGATGGCGATACTTGGTTGAAGGATGCTACAAAAGCCATCGTTGTTGAGAAGAAATCTAAAGAAAAAACAGATGAAAATGTCAGTCTATACACGAAGTTGACCTCTGATCCTGCCAAGTATGGGGCAGAACCTCAACAGATTGATAATCGCAAACAATATAACATGTCAACCCTTCTAGGCCTAGTGAATATCAAGGAACCAAGCATCTATGCCATTACAAATATGGCAACCGTTTCTTGGGAATATCGGAACTTATATGGATAGCTCACTGGCTCAAAGCAATCCTGCTCAATATAAGACTGAATTGGAAAAAGTGAAGGCTCTGGTTGAATTGACAGCTGAGCGTCAGGCAGCTTATGTTGATACGCTTTATAGAATCACTAAAAAAGACAATCAATCAAAACTAGTAACCAACCGTTTGATTGTGGATACTATGAAAAAAGTATACTAGCAAGCAAAATGCAGGCATCAAGGAAACCTGGTCTAAGGAGTTTGGTCCAGAGGCGGATAAGGGAGTCAAGGACTTCATGTCTCCGCTAGGCATGTATTCTTCGTCCCAATCAGTAGGTGCTGAGGCTAATGGGGCTGGTGTGCGCTACTTTATTGATAGGGTCTTGGACGATCGAGGGTCAGCAACCTATTCTCATGAAATGACTCACTTGTTGGATCGTACAGTTCTCTTTAATAATTATGGTCGACGGGATGGTACAGAGCAGAATTCTATGCACGTGGAATCTTTGAAAATTCCTACACTCCGGGAACGGATAGCTACTTTAACTTGAACTTTGTTTATGATGAGAGTGACAAAGAAAGTTTCTACAACAAGACACCAGAGCGCTTTAAATCAGCTACAGATTTGAAAGAATATATGCACGGTAGTTTCGATGTTCTCTATACTTTAGATTATCTAGAAGCTGAGGGCAAGTCGAGGATTGTCAGCTGCGGATAAGGCAGTCTACTTCAAGCAACTCTTACCAAAGTGCGACAAGTGGTTCAAGAACACCTGTTTCTTATCCAAATCCATCTGTCAAACCAAGCCACCAGAGCGAGGAAATCAAGGCTTTAACAGAGGCAGATGCTAGCAAGCTAGGTGATGTTCATAGTTTGATTGACAACCACATCGTAGTAAATCGCTATATTATCAAGGGATTCACGGCTACAGGAAAAAGTAGATGCAATGGCTATTATACCGTCGATATGTTTGATACGATTTATGGCGTCAACGAAAAATGACAAGGGATGAGTGGCGATATCAGCTTTAGAAAACAAAGCTTTTGAACTCATGGCAGGTCTTGGCTATTACAGAAGGTTTCGTTCCTTATGTCTCTAATCAGTACAAGCAAAGATGCTGAAAAAGAGAATCGTCCCTTGTCAGACCAATACATCTTTGAAAAGATCTTAGCTGGTAAGACCTATGCCCAATTCAAGAAGGAACAAATGGATGGACGGATCGCGAATATCAGTAAGTTAAAACCGATTACCATTGACTATAAAGGTAAGCAAGAAGTGATTTCAAGTCCTGAACGAATGAAGCAATTGATGGAAGAAGCGGTAAAAGAAGAACTTACTCAAATTAAAAGCAGGAAATATCAGCCAAAAACAATACCGTTTCATTGAAACTCCTGTTCAGAAGTTGAAAAAAGCTATATATAAAGCCTACCTCAAAGAATCAAATGAGTTTAGAAATTCTATTTATTCTGCTTAAGAGCAAGATCAGTCTATCTTTTAAACTTTCATAGGAGTTCATGCCAATTTTGATATTCTGTAAGCATGATTTACTAGTTAGCTAGGTTCGAGACAGAAAAACACCTTTTGAATTGCAAGTTCTCGCAGTTTAAAAGGTGTTTTGTTTATGATGATAGATTGCTTTTTTCTTCAGAATAGCGTTGATAGAAATCAACTTTCAGTTGGATAAAAGTTTTCCAATTCGCGTAGGAGTTGGAGCAAGGTTGCGCGTTTCAAATTCTTCCCTTGTTTTTAGGGAGATTGCGATTTCGAAATACCTGCAGGTAGCTTTCAATATCATTTAATAAATCGTTGGCAGGATTGGTCTGGCTGAGTTGATCTGCAATTTTAGCGAATAGCTGGGAAAGGATTAGGCTTTCGCTTGCGGCTAGATTACAGGTGTTGATTTGCTGGGCCATATTGCGAAGAATGCGACTCTGTCTCTGTCTCATTTCAAAATAGTGGATATGGTAATCGGTTTGGTGGAAGAGGTGGTCAGAGTGATCAAGATAGACCAGTTTGAGAGCTTCTTCAAGAAGCTGGTCCAGTTCTTCAACAAGTTGTGCACGGTTGCGGCCATCGCCCTTTCCAAGATAATATTCAAAACGTTGCAGGATGTGTTTTAGTTTTTCTTCCACCTTGAGATGATAGAGATGGATTTCTTCTTGTCGAGAAGGCATGTAGAGGTTGACAGTCAAGGCAAATCCCGTACCAATAAGAAATAGGAGGGCTCATTCACAAGCAGATCTGGTGATATAGACTCTTGAACCAAGAGATGACTGACCAAGACACTACTAGGGGTAATCCCAATTTCCAGCCGAATTTGTAGGCAAGAGAGAGACATAGAGGTGAGATGAGAGCCAAAACTCCAAATATGGTAGCCAGTCAGGTGAAAGGAAAGGACACCAATGAAAAAGAGCAAGAAGAGTTGAAAATAAACGATTACTGAGCTAGCTTTAATGGTGCTTCGACGGGTATCCGATAAGCTCAATAGAGCAATGATACCAGCGGACACTGCTGAGGATAAATCTAGAAAGTGAGGCTAGAACACAGAGTAGAAACAGGTTGCCAGAACGAGTTTAAAAGTACGTTGGGTGATAGACATGAGACATTTCCTAAAATGAATGATAGAAACCAGACAAAACAAGCCCTAAATAGGCTTGCCTTGATTATTTATTGCGAGCAGAGGAAAAATTCAGCTACTGCTGTAAAGAGGACATCTGTTGAGGAGTTGAGGGCTGTTTCACAAGAGTCTTGGATAACACCGATGACAAATCCGACACCCACAACCTGCATAGCGATATCATTGGTAATCCCAAAGAGACTGCAAAGCAACTGGGATAAGTAGGAGAGGACCTCCAGCAATTCCTGAAGCACCGCAGGCAGAGATGGCTGCAACGATACTGGAGTACAAGGCTGTTGCAAAATCAACTGAGATTCCTAGAGTATTGACAGCTGCTGAGGGTTAGAGATGTTGATGGTAACAGCAGCTCCAGCCATATTGATAGTTGATCCAAGTGGGATAGAGACAGAATAGGTATCTGGATTAAGACCTAGATCCTCACAGAGTTTCATATTAACAGGGATATTAGCAGCGGAACTTCGAGTGAAAAAGGCTGTAACGCCGCTGATACGCAAACATTTTCCAAACAAGTGGATATGGATTTTTCTTGATAAAGAGAAAAGCAATCAGAGGATTGATCACTAGGGCAACGAAAACCATAGTAGCAATCAAAAGTCCGAGTAGGATCCCGTAGATTTGCTAGACTAGCGATACCTTGGTCAGAGATGGTTTTGAAGACCAAGCCCAGGATACCAAAGGGCGCCAGATTAATGATCCATTCGACGATTTTTGAAGTCACACTGGTCATTGTTTTGAGTAGCTCCTTGCTATTTTTACTAGCTTCACGCATGGCAACTCCAAAGACGATAGCCCAAGATAAAATTCCGATATAGTTAGCTTCGATGATGGCGTTGACAGGATTATCTACTATTTTTAGCAGAAGATTGCTTAGCACTTGTCCGATACCGTCTGGAGGAGTAACTTCTGTGCTAGCGCTACTCAAGACCATCTGAACAGGGAAGAGAAAACTAGCCAAAACTGCTACAAGAGCCGCAGCAAAAGTCCCCAGCAAATAGAGGAAAATGACTTTTTCATATTGCTATCTTGACCTTTCTGGTGTTGGGAAAGGGCGTTAGCGACTAAAAGCAAAAACCAGGATAGGGCGATAGCTGTAGTCCTCCACAAATAAATCTCCCAATAAACCGATGCCAGTTAGATTAGGAACGAGTAGACCTAGAATTGCTCCCAAGGTCATTCCGATTCCGATCCGTTTGATCAGATTTGTTTTGTTCCAAGCACGAATAATTCTTTTTCATAAATGTCTCCTTTTTGTGTATTGTTTATGATTATAGTATAAATATACTTGAAAAAGCAAGTGTCTCATAGATTTTATTAGAATAAATGAATATTTATGAAAAAGGATGGCTGGGAAGGATTTATGGTATAATGGATAGAAAAAGGAGTTTTATATGCAAGAATTTTTCAACGTTATCTGGATAAATTAGATCTAACAACTGTTTTAGAGAATCTCTTGACTAAGGTGATTTCTCTTTTGCTTCTCATTCTTGTCTTTTATTTAGCTAAAAAGTTCCTCCATGTTGCTGTAGGAAAGATTGTTAAACCGTCACTTAAGTTTTCAAATCGAGATGCTGGTAGACAAAAGACTATCTCTCGTTTGCTTGAAAATATTTTTAACTATATCCCTTTATTTCTTCTTGATTTACTGTATCTTGTCTATCTTAGGGTTACCTGTTTCTAGCTTGCTTGCAGGTGCAGGAATTGCTGGGGTGGCTATCGGTATGGGGGCACAAGGTTTTCTATCAGACGTCATCAACGGCTTCTTTATTCTCTTTGAACGTCAGTTGGATGTAGGAGATGAAGTTATTTTTGACCAATGGGTACTATTACCGTATCAGGTAAAGTTGTCAGTGTTGGAATTCGGACGACTCAACTGAGAAGTGACGACCAAGCCCTTCACTTTGTTCCTAACCGCAATATTACTGTGGTTAGCAATTTTTCAAGAAAAGAAGAGAACTGAAATTTTCCTTGATTTATGGTACAATAGAAAGAGTTTGGTAAAGGAGAAACGATGTTTTTAGATAAGCAGTTAGGGAATGGTTGCACCTGGATTAATCTAGATGTGGAAATCATCAAAAATCTTGAAGATTTATCTGAAATCTATGGATTGGATAAAGAAACCATCGAGTATGCGCTGGATAGAAACGAACGAGCCCACATGGATTATAACCGTGAAAACGGGACAGTGACCTTTATCTACAACGTTCTTGACTTAGAAAGGGACAAGGAATACTATGAAGCCATTCCCATGACCTTTATCGTGGAAAAGCAACGAATGATTACCATCAGCAATCATAAGAATGCTTATGTCATTGATCAGATGTTAGGCTATCTAGAAAGTCATGAAATCATTTCAATCTACAAGTTTCTATTTGCCCGGTTTTAGAGCTTATCAGCAATGCTTATTATCCTGTCATTGAACAGATGGATAAGAGCAAGGATGAAATCAGTGCCTTGTTGCGTCAAACAACCACTAAAAATCTCTTTGCCCTCTCTGACTTGGAAACTGGTATGGTTTACTTGACAGCTGCAGCTAAACAAAATCAGTACTCCTCTTGGAACATATCCAAGGACACGCGCTTTATCGGAACTTTAACGAAGTGGAAAGAGCAGTTTGATGATGCTATGATTGAAGCTCATCAGTTGGTGTCCATGACAGATTTGATTTCTCAAGTCTTGCAACAACTCTCCGCTTCTTTACAACATCCTAAACAATAACCTGAATGATAGTTTGACAACCTTGACCATTATCTCAGTTTTGCTAGCCATTCTTGCAGTCATTACAGGATTTTTCGGAATGAATGTCCCTCTGCCATTTACAGAAGAGCCCAATGCTTGGATTTATATCTTAATAGCAAGTTTGATTTTATGGGCAGCCTTATCTCAATGGCTGAAGAAAATTACTAGAAAATAAAAGAGAAGGAGACAGAATGGCGATTGAAAATTATATGCCAGATTTTGCCGTGGAAGCAGTTTATGATCTGACAGTTCAAAGCCTGCAAAAACAGGGAATCAAAGCTGTTTTGGTGGATTTGGACAATACCCTGATTGCTTGGAATAATCCAGATGGAACAGTAGAGATGAAGCAATGGTTGCATGATCTGCGTGATGCTGGCATACGGATCATTGTGGTATCTAACAATACTCCCAAACGTGTCAAACGAGCAGTTGAAAAATTTAATATTGACTATGTTTACTGGGCACTGAAGCCCTTTACTTTAGGAATTAACCGTGCCATGAAACATTTCCACTATGAAAAAGACCAAGTGGTCATGGTTGGCGACCAGCTCATGACTGATATTCGAGCAGCCCATCGAGCAGGCATTCGCTCGATTTTGGTCAAACCTTGGTTCAACACGACTCTATTAAAACTCAGATCAACCGAGCGCGTGAGCGTCGTATGATGAGAAAAATCGCTGAAAAGTACGGCCCTATTACTTATAAAAAAGGAATCTAATTATGGAAGAAATTCTCTGTATTGGTTGTGGAGCAACCATTCAGACGGAAGATAAGACTGGTTTAGGTTTTACACCTCAGTCAGCACTTGAAAAAGGTTTGGAAACTGGAGAAGTTTATTGCCAGCGTTGTTTCCGTCTTCGTCATTATAATGGAATCACAGATGTGCAGTTGACGGATGATGATTTCCTAAAACTCTTGCACGAGGTTGGAGATAGCGATGCCTTGGTGGTCAATGTCATTGATATTTTTGACTTCAATGGCTCTGTTATCCCAGGTTTGCCACGCTTTGTGTCAGGTAATGATGTGCTTTTGGTTGGAAATAAAAAGACATTCTACCTAAGTCAGTGAAACCAGGTAAGATTAGCCAATGGCTGATGGAGCGTGCTCACGAAGAAGGCTTGCGTCCTGTTGATGTCGTCTTGACTTCAGCCCAAAACAAGCATGCCATTAGAGAAGTAATCGACAAGATTGAACACTACCGTAAGGGACGTGACGTCTATGTTGTTGGGGTGACCAATGTCAGGGAAATCAACCTCATCAACGCCATTATCCAAGAAATTACAGGTGACCAGAACGTCATCACAACTTCACGCTTCCCAGGAACAACCTTGGATAAGATTGAAATTCCACTCGATGATGGTTCTTATATCTACGATACGCCGGGGATTATCCACCGTCACCAGATGGCCCACTACTTGACTGCTAAAAACCTCAAGTATGTCAGTCCTAAAAAGGAAATCAAGCCAAAAACCTATCAGCTAAACCCTGAACAAACCCTATTTTTAGGTGGATTGGGACGCTTTGACTTTATTGCAGGAGAAAAGCAAGGTTTTACAGCCTTCTTTGACAATGAACTCAAACTTCATCGTACCAAGCTAGAGGGAGCTAGTGCCTTTTACGACAAGCACCTTGGAACCCTCCTTACACCACCAAATAGCAAGGAAAAAGAAGATTTTCCAAAACTAGTCCAACATGTATTTAACATCAAGGATAAGACTGACCTAGTTATCTCAGGTACTGGGCTGGATCCAGTGTAACAGGAACTGCAAAGTAGCCGTCTGGGCACCAGAAGGCGTCGCCGTCGTCACACGAAAAGCAATTATTTAAAATAAAAATCACCGAGCGAACAAAGTGAGCTCATAGAAAGATAGTTATTGCCGTGGTGTCTTGCCAATCTTTAGATTAGCAGGGGCACAATTGAGACCTAGGCTCAGTGTGAGGTCCAGAAATCCATTTTTCAAAGATGAAATCATTGAAAAATTAGTTCCGACGTCCCCCACCACTAAAAATAACTATCAAAAGGAAAGAAAGAATATGTCATTAACATCGAAACAACGTGCCTTCCTCAACAGCCAGGCACACCCTCAAACCCATCATCCAAATCAGGGAAAAATGGTCTCAACGACCAAATCAAAACCAGCGTTCGCCAAGCACTTGAGCGCGTGAATTGATCAAGGTTACTCTCTTGCAAAACACAGATGAGAATATCCACGAAGTTGCTGAAATCTTGGAAGAAGAAATCAGGTGTGGATACAGTCCAAAAAATCGGACGCATCTTGATTTTGTATAAACAATCAAGCAAGAAAGAAAATCGCAAGATTTCTAAAAAAGTTAAAGAAATTTAAGAATGACACTCCCAAAAACTGTTTTTACAGAAAAGTAAAGGAGATTAACCTATGGCAGTCGAATTATTAACTCCCTTTACAAAAGTGGAGTTAGAGCCAGAAATCAAGGATAAAAACGCAAACAAGTCGGTATTTTGGGTGAAATTTTAATCCAGTTCATAATGCCCATCTGATTGTTGCAGATCAAGTGCGCCAACAGTTGGGATTGGACCAGGTTCTGCTCATGCCTGAATGCCAACCACCTCACGTAGATAAAAAGGAAACCATTCCTGAACACCACCGTCTCAAAATGCTTGAATTGGCTATCGAAGGAATCGAAGGTTTAGCTATTGAGACAATCGAGCTAGAACGCAAGGTATTTCTTACACCTACGACACCATGAAGATTTTGACAGAGAAGAATCCAGATACAGATTATTGTTCATTATCGAGCCGATATGGTGGACTATCTGCCTAAAGTGGTATCGAATTGATGAGCTGGTCGACCTTGTTCAGTTTAGTAGGAGTTCAGCGTCCACGCTACAAGGCTGGGACTTCTTATCCAGTCATCTGGGTGGATGTGCTATCTCATGGATATTTCATCCAGTATGGTACGTGATTTCATCGCCCCAAGGTCGCACATCTAACTTTCTCTTGCCAAAATCAGTGCTAGACTATATTGAGAAAGAAGGGCTTTACTGATGGCATACCAAGACTATATCAACTGTTCGCGTGAAGAATTGTTGGAAAAATGGCAGAGCTCCTACCTGAAAAACGTTTGACCCATTGTTTGGGTGTAGAGCGCCAGCTATTGAGATTAGCTCAACGTTTCGGTGTGGATGTTGAAAAAGCAGGTCTGAGGGCTACTTCATGATTATGCTAAAAAGCTATCAGATCAAGAGTTTCTAGACTTGATTGATCGATATCAACTGACTCTGACCTTAAAAACTGAGGGTAATAATGTCTGGCATGGGATGGTCGGCATTTACAAGATTCAGGAAGATTTGAACTTGCAGATCCTGAAATTTTACGAGCTATCGAAATTCATACAGTCGGAGCAAGTCAGATGACAGACCTTGATAAGGTTATCTACGTCGCAGACTATATCGAGCACAATCGTGCCTTTCCAGGTGTGGACCAGGCACGTGAGATTGCTGAGCAATCGCTCAATAAGGTTGTGGCCTACGAAACAGCTCGTACTGTGGAGCATTTAGCTCACCAGGATTTCCCATCTATCCCCAAACCCTTAGAGCTATAACGCCTATGTGCACTATTTGAAAGAGGATTAAATAGAAGACGGCTTTTATCATTATTGATGTATAAAAATATTTTAGTGGAAACGGGGTTTCAGACAAAAGGTCTATTGGAAAAATTTCTTATTTACAAAACCAAGCTAGAAGTAAGAATATCGAAATTATCTATGTTCAACATATTGAGAACCCTGAAGCCCAAACATCAGAAGATTGGCAGTTATCTGCGCTTTTTAAATCGAAAACCTGATGAAAAAGGTCTTTCAGAAGAAGTATAACAGTATTTTCAAAAGAAACTGGTTTAAAAGAATACTTGGATAAACAGGGATTGAAAAATTAGTTTTATGTGGTATGCAGACAGAATATTGTGTGGATACCTCTGTCAAGGTGCCTTTGAATATGGCTATCAGCTTATTATTCCAGAAGGAACTTGCACAACGTTTGATGGGGATGACATTCCAGCTGAAACGATAAATGAATTTTATGAGGACATTTGGGAGGAGCGCTTTGCAGATGTCCTAGATTACAAACATATTTTCTAGAAAGAGGATTAAATGAACGAAAAAGAATTATTAGAACTAGTCGTGAAGGCGGCTGATGAGAAACGTGCTGAGGACATCCTCGCACTTGACGTACAAGATTTGACCAGCGTGACAGACTACTTTGTTATCACTAGCTCAATGAATAGCCGTCAGTTGGATGCTATCGCTGACAATATCCGTGAAAAAGTAGCTGAAGCTGGCTTTAAAGGCAGCCATGTTGAAGGCGATGCGGCTGGTGGCTGGGTCTTACTTGACCTTGGTGGTGTCGTAGTGCATATCTTCTCAGAAGAAATGCGTGCCCACTATAACCTCGAAAAACTATGGCATGAGGCTAATTCTGTAGATTTATCAGAAACTCTATAGTCTTTTCCTTTATCTTTTATTACGGCGTTAACTCATTTTTCCTAACTCTAGTTATGCCTGCAATTCGTTGCCTAGTACTAAAAGCAAACGAAAAGACTATAGCGTTACAATTGAACTCAGTTGCAGTCAACTGGGTTTTATTTGCTTATTTTAGAAAAATTGATTGAAAGGTAAAGGGCGAGTGGTGTTTGCCATGGACGCTCTTGGTATCATGATTATGGCTACTTATGAAACCTTTGCGGCTGTTTACGATGCAGTCATGGATGATAGTTTATATGACAAATGGACGGATTTTTCGCTACGCCATTTGCCTAAAACCAAGGACAGAAAGAAACTCTTGGAATTGGCTTGTGGGACAGGCATCCAGTCCGTTCGCTTTTCGCAAGCTGGTTTTGATGTGACTGGACTTGATTTGAGTGCGGATATGTTGAAGATTGCTGAAAAGAGGCAGCTGTCACAAGCAAAAGATTGATTTCATTGAAGGCACTATGCTGGATTTGTCCAAGGCTGGTAAATACGACTTTGTTACCTGCTATTCCGATTCTATCTGCTACATGCAGGATGAGGTGGAAGTTGGAGATGTCTTTAAAGAAGTCTATAATGCTCTCAATGAAGATGGTGTCTTTATCTTTGATGTGCATTCGACCTACCAGACTGATGAGGTTTTTCCCTGGCTATTCTATCATGAAAAATGCGGAAGACTTCGCTATGCTTTGGGATACCTATGAGGATGCAGCACCACATTCTATCGTGCATGAACTGACCTTCTTTGTCAAGGAGACAGACGGTTCCTTTAGTCGTCAGCAGTGAAGTCCATGAAGGCGTACTTATGAGGTCTTGACCTATGATATTTTTGCTGGAGCAGGCTGGCTTTAAAATCCTTTAAACTCTTTGCGGACTTTGAAGACAAAGGGCCAACAGAAACCAGTACCCGTTGGTTTTTCGTCGCACAGAAGTAGGAGATTACCATGACCATTACAGGTATTATCGCGGAGTTCAATCCCTTTCATAATGGACATAAATACCTGCTGGAACAGGCAGAGGACTGAAAAATCGTTGCCATGTCTGGAGAATTTCATGCAGCGTGGAGAGCCTGCTATCGTGGATAAGTGGACACGGGCGCAGATGGCGCTGGAACATAGCGCGAGTTGGTCGTGGAATTGCCCTTTTAGTCAGTGTCAAGCGGCGGATTTTTCGAGTAAAGGTGCAGTGGCTATCTTGGCTCGTTTGGGATTGATACCTTAGCCTTTGGGACAGAGGAAGTTCTGGATTATCAGAAAAATTACTGCCCTATACTCAGAACGTGGTCAGAGATGGAACTTTTCATGGAAAAACTTACCGATTCTCTTTCTTATCCCAGAAAAAAACCAAGCTATGGAAGGAGTTTGCAGGTCTTGATTTTTCTGGTGATACGCCCAATCATGTCCTTGCTCTCGCCTATGCCAAGGCAGTCGCGGGGCGCAACATCAAACTTCATCCAATTCAACGTCAGGGGAGCAGGTTATCATTCTGTGGACAAGGATGTGGACTTTGTCTCATGACAGCTCTTCGTCAACATCAAAAATGATCAAAATTTCTTAGAACGTTTTATGCCTTCGGTTGAAATCTTTAAAAATGCTGGTAAGGTGAGCTGGGATAACTATTTTTCCCTTGCTCTGCTATCAAATTTTGTCAAATCTGACCTAACTAACATTTTATCAGGTCAATCAAAGAAATGGCGGTGCGCATCAAGGATGCTATAAAGATAGCTCAGTCTGTGGAAGAGTTGGTAGAAGGCGGTTGCCACCAAACGATACACCAAGGCTCGTGTACGACGACTTTTGACCTATATCTTGGTCCAGAGCTAGAAAAGCGACTTACCAGAAGGCATACATGTCTTTGGCTTTTACAGAAAAAGGCAGACAACATCTCAAGTCTCTGAAAGACCAAGTCAGCTAGTTAGTCGCATCGGTAAAGAACCCTGGGATGCTATGACTCAAAAAGGCAGATCAAGTCTACCAACTAGGAAAATCCCAATCTCTTAGAGCAGAATTTTGGTCGAGTGCCAATTAAAATCGAATCAAACTGAGTCTACTTTGAGGTCAATGTCATTAAGTTAGAAATTCAAATACAATTCTGTATTTGGGTTTCTTTATATGCTAAACTGATAGTTAAGGAGGTACTTCCCATGATAAAACAGATAAAGCCCACTTGAATAAAGAGTATTCAGAGTATCCTTAGTCAAAAGTTGAGCTCGTCAAACAAGATGAACAGTGACTACTCGTAAAAAGAAGGTTATCACTAGAAACCATGATTCTGTACCATTCTGGGAATGGGAGGAAAATCACTGTCAAAAAGAATTACTAGATGCTAGACGACAGTTTCAAATTCAGCCTTTGTTCAAAAGACGCTATCAGATAAAACCTGAGGGCTTTCTATACCTTATTTAAAGAATTTACAGCACCTATTCCACTTAACACCAATCTTCCGATATTAGCTGCAGATGGGAGTGATATCTGTATTCCTCGAAATCCCATGGATACAGAAACCTCTATCCAAACCCAAACGGATGTTAAATCCTATAATCTCATACACATAAATGCCCTATACGACTTGAAGACTGGGTGTATAGAGATGTTTCTATTCAAGACAAACATACGCAACATGAGCGCTTAGCTCTGATTCAGATGATGGAGCTTCTCCCTTTCGAGAAAGCTCTTGTTATCATGGATAGAGAGCTGTAAAGTTACAATCTCATGGCTCATTTTTCAAGAAAAAGGATGACTATATCATCCGAATTCGAGATGGAAAACAATCCATGCGTTCCTCCTTCAACTTGCCAAATACAGAGTGTTTTGATCAAAACTTTTCTCTAAAATTATCACGAAAGCAAACCAATCAGCTCAAAAAACTTTATCGTGATTTCCCCAATGACTATCATTTATTCCACAATTCTACTTTTGATTTTCTTCCAGAAATAAGTCGAAAACATGACCCTGTTGAACTATACCAACTTCCTTTTCGTATGGTGCGTTTAGAAGTGGAAGAAGGAAAAATACGAAACTTTAGTGACAAATACAGACTATTCAGTCCAACAATTAAAAATCTCTACGCCAGCAGATGGGGCATAGAGACTAGTTTTCGTGATCTGAAATACAGTATTGGCTGGTCAATTTTCATGCCAAAAAGAGGAAGGATTCTCCAGAAATCTTCCCGATTTACAAATTTTAACTTTTGTCGTTGGTTAACCTCGCAAAGTTGCCATCGACAGTAGTCACAAAAACAAAGATATAAAGTGTGTTTCTCAGATGCGACGCTATGCCTGCCGTTTGTTTTTAACGGTTCCCTTTCTTCTCTCCAGTTGAAAAACTACCTCAAAGAAACAGTTATCTATTATTCGACCGAATCGAAAAATATCCAAGAAAAATAAAATTTTCAATCAGTGAGTTGATTTCATCTATAGAGTAATCATAAATCTCAAAAATAGGGTGAAAAACCTTTATTTGTTATGCATAGAAGATAGGATAGAGAATCACTTTGATGATCTCAATCCTATCTCCTATTCAAATAGTTGAATTACTAACAATGACATTGACTTTGAGGTAGGCTTTTTGTTTTTCAGATAAATAGAAAGAAAGGAAAAATCTTGTACAAGTTCCATGACAATTTTTCTTTTCGTGTATAATAATGGAATAGAGGTAAAACGAGGTATGGTTATGGAAAGCAGTTCTTTTACTCAACATTCCGAAATCATTTAAAGGACTATATGAAGAAGGTAAACGATGAGTTTGAGCCTTTGACAGTAGTTAATAAAAATCCTGATGAAGACATTGTAGTTCTTTCAAAGAGTGAGTGGGATAGTATTCAAGAAACCTTGAGAATTGCTCAGAATAGGAGCTTTCTGACATGGTCTTGCGAGAATGTCCCAAGTTCGTGCAGGACATACTCAGGTGCATGTGATAGAGGGTGATGGATGCTACTCAAGTTTACAGAAGATGCCTGGGCGGATTATTGCTACTGGCAAAACCAAGATAAGAAAACATTGAAAAAGTCAATAAACTAATCAGGATATTCAACGCGACCCTTTTGCAGAATTGGTAAACCAGAACCGCTCAAGTATGATTACCAAGGAGCTTGGGTCACGTCGTATTGAAGCAGAAAAATTGCTTGATTTACATGATGGATGCGAATAATCGCTTTCTTATCCTTTAAAGATCATTATTAAGTCTACTGAAAGGTAGGCTTTTTAATTTTTTTCTAAAAATCTTTAAAAATTTACTTAGGAGAATAGCCTGTTTTATTAGGAAAATAAGGTTTTTAACTTGAAATAATAAAACAACTAAATTAAGGTTTTGTTAAAAATGATTTTTATGGTAGAATGTATAAGAATGCATATCATTCGGATAAACAAATAAATTGAGGTAAAAAGCATGGAAATTATGGCGATTGTTATCGTTGTTTTTGCCGTCATCATTGGTTTAGTCATTGGATATGTCAGCATCTCAGTCAGAGATGAAATCATCACAGAGAAGGCTGCAGAGCTGGTGCTTTTAAATGCTGAACAAGAAAGCAGCTAATTTACGAGGGACGAAAGCTGAGGCGCGAAGCAGTTATTACTCAATGAAGCTGAGGCGAAAGCAAGTCTCTTAAAAAGAAGCACTGTGGGTAAAGAAGAAGCCAGAAAATACCGTGAAGAGTGGACGCTGAATTTAAATCAGAACGTCAGAACTCAAGCAAATCGAAAGTCGTTTGACCGAACGTGCTAGCAGTCTTGATCAGTAAAGATGACAGTTTGACGAACAGAAAAACACTTGAACAAAAAGAACAAAGTATTTCTGATAGGCAAAAACCTTGATGTACGTGAAGAGCAACTAGAAGAATTGAGAAACAAAAAGCAAGCTGAACTAGAGCGTATTGGAACTCTGACTCAGTCGGAGCAAAAGACATTATCTTGAGTGCAGACAGAGGAAAAACTTGACTAAAGAAATTGCTAGTCGCATTCGTGAGGCTGAGCAAGAAGTTAAAGAACGTTCAGACAAATTGGCTAAGGACATCTTGTCCCAAGCTATGCAGAAAATTGCTGGTGAGTATGTAGCTGAGTCTACAAACTCTGAGTTCATCTGCCGATGATACCATGAAAGGTCGTCATCATTGGTCGTGAAGGGCGTAATATCCGTACTTTTGAAAGTTTGACAGGGGTTGATGTTATCATTGATGATACGCCAGAAGTGGTAACCTTGTCAGGTTTTGAGTCCTATCCGTCGTGGATTGCCCGTATGACGATGGAAACCTTGCTTAGGATGGACGTATCCACAGCTCGTATCGAAGAGTTGGTTGAAAAATCGTCAAAGAGATTGATAACAAGATTCGTGAAATATGGTGAGCCGCAGCCTATGAAAGTTGGTGCACCGAACCTCCATCCAGACTTGATGAAGATTATGGGACGCTTGCACGGTTCCGTACTTCTTATGGACAAAATGTCTTGCGTCATTCGATTGAGGTTGCTAAGTTGGCTGGTATCGTAGTGCACGAACTTGGTGAAAATCTACCCTTGCTCGTCGTGCGGTTCTCCACGATATTGGTAAAAGCCATTGACCGTGAGTAGAAGGTAGTCACGTTGAGATTGGTACTGAATTGGCGCGCTAGTACAAGGAACACCAGTTGTGGTGAATACTATTGCCAGTCACCACGGAGATGTAGAACCTGAAAGTGTGATCGCAGTCATTGTTGCTGCAGCGGATGCCTTGAGTGCTGCCCGTCCAGGAGCTCGTAGCGAGTCACTTGAAAGCTACATCAAACGTCTCCATGATTTAGAAATTGCGAATAGCTGAAGGTGTTCAAAATAGCTTTGCCCTTCAAAGCAGGTCGTGAAATCCAGTATGGTAAATCAGGTCAAATCAAGGATGACAAGGTTACGATCTTGGCTCATAAAGTTCGTAGAAAATTGAAAAGTAATCTCGATTACAGGAAATATCAAGGTAACCGTGATTCGTGAACTTCATTGCAGTTGATTATGCAAAATAAATAAGAAAGAGCAGTTGAAAAATTACTGCTTTTTTGTTACACTAGATAGAAAGATTGTAGCGAGCAGAAATGGCTTTAGATATATAATCTTACAGAAATTTTCAAGTCATTTCACAAACTATCAAAGGAGATATAATGGCAGACCAGAAGACTTACTAATCGTTTTTCAGGTCCTTCAGAGTTGGAAAAGGAACAGTTGGACGAAATTTTGAGAGTTCTGAAAATCAATTTCAATATTCTGTATCTATGACAAGCTGGGCACAACGTCCAGGTGAAGTAGATGGTGTTGATTATTTCTTCCATACACGGGAAGAATTTGAAGAATTGATCCGTCAAGGGCAAATGTTAGAGTATACAGAGTATGTGGGTAACTTCTAGGAACTCCTCTGACTTATGTCAATAGAGCAACGATAAAGGGAATCGATGTCTTTCTTGAAATTGAGGTGCAGGGGCTCTTCAGGTCAAGAAAAAGTTCAGATGCTGTCTTTATCTTTTGACACCACCAGATTTGGAAGAATGCAAGACCGTCTCGTGGGGTGAGGGTACAGATGAGCGCAGGTAATTGCTCAGCGTATCAGAAAAAGCCAAGGAAGGAAATGGCTTTGATGCGTGAGTATGACTGCATGTTGTAAAATGACCATGTTCCTCTTGCCGCAGAACGTGTCAAACATATGATTGAGCTGAACATTTCCGTGTGGACCGCCGTGATTGGTCATTATCGGATATGCTACCAAAGTCTCCGACTACTCGATAAACTATAGAAAACAGGTACACGACAAATGATGGCTTAAACCCTCTATCGATGCAGCGATAGGTACCATCAAAATATTCACTAATCTTGGAAGTAACGTGCTCACGAGTGAGCTGGGCACCTCCAACTCAAGAATTTAAATCTGAGAAATCTACTCTTCGTGCCTTGGAGAAAGTGAATCAGGGAATGTAACCCATCCTCAGATCCAGAAGGAAAACATGAAGCTGTTCGTCGTCGATCGAAGAAGAAAGACGATTGAAAGAAGAAAGAAAAAGAAAATCAGAAAACAAATCGCGAAGAAAAAGAAAGGTGATTTAAGGTTGAGGACTCAATCTTATTTTTCTATTGCAGAAATACTCAATCAATTAAAAAGGATTTAGAAAGAGAAGGAGGTGAGGATATGACTATTGCAAAAATCATTGTAGATGTTCCCTTGATGCAGACAGACCAGCTATAGCTAAGATTCAGAAAGATTTGAGAAATGTTGGAAGTCGGCATGCGGGTTCATGTGCTGCCCTTTGGGAAGAAATCACATCAGCTTAGTTCAGGGAAATTGTTCTTGGAATGAGTCTCAATCTGATGCAGATGTGACGGACGAGGACTTGAAAGAGATTGCTGGTGCTGGACTTTTCTCCTGTTTTAACGGAGGAACAACTCTGGCTAGCTGAACTACGTAAGTCAGTTTTTCATAAGATTTCCATTCTAAAAGCTGCTCCCTGGATTTTGAACTCTAGCTTGATAGATCCTCTATCCTCTGGAAGCCTTGAGTCAGGAAAGAGGACCGTTTGTTCGGTTCACAGGAGTCTCTAGCATTTTCATCATGACCTAGAAAAGCAGGCTGAGATGATGCGATTGACTCGAAAAGGAGCTTTTAAAAACTAGAGTATCAGGCTGTGGATCAGAAGAAAGTTAAGACTCAGTCTTGGGTTGAGTTCATCTTGAACAGTTGAAAAGCTAGAAATTTCAAATCGTGCCAAGAAGAAAGTGGAACTGCGAGAATACTTATTAGTACATCCTGAAAACGGTTCCTTTGGCTGATTTGTTAGAACATTCTCCACGCGAACAAGTTAATTTCTTTTGTGGAACATGGTGCTATCACCATGTGTGCAGAAAGTCAACGTTCAGCAACTATTTTGAAGGCATTGAGGCTAGCCAATCGCTAGAGTTAAATCCAGAACAAAAAGAAGCCTGTGAGACGGTTGTTGGAGCGATTGGACATCCTCCATTTCTTTTACAAGGATCACTGGAGTGGTAAAACAGAGGTTTACTGCAGATTATCAAAGGTGCAGTATGGAACAACGAGTGTTCTGGTTCAAATCTCTAACACCTCAAATGACCGAGGCGTTTTATTGGTCGTTTTGGTGATAAAGTTGCCATTCTCCACTCTGGCTTGTCCAATGGTGAAAAGTATGATGAATGGCGCAAGGGTGGGCGTGGAGAAGCTCAAGTAGTTGTTGGGGCTCGGTCTGCCATTTTTGCCTTTGAAAAATTTGGGTGTTATCGTATCGTGAGGCATGAAGCTTCAAAGCCGAGACAGCAATCCGCGTTATCATGCTAGAGATGTGGCTATTTTACAGGCTCAGTACAATCAAGCTGTAGTTCTTGGTTCTGCAGCACCGAGTCTAGAAAGTCGTGCGCGTTATGGAAGAGCGTCTATCAACACCCGCGTCTGACCCAAAGGGTAGAAGTCCTTGTAAGCATTTCCTGAAGTTCAGCTAGTTGACTTCCGTGGTCATCAGGCAGAATGAGCATCAAACTGCACCACCACTGATTAAAAAGTGAGTTTCAAGATCGATTGGATAAAAAGGCAGGTCGTTCTCGCTCAATCGCCGTGGTTATTCTAGCTTTTGTTATGTGTCCGGGAATGTGGGACTGTTGCACCTGTCTCTACTGCGATATTTCCTGTGACTACATGGATACTAAAAACCATGAACTGCCATTGTGTGGATTTTCTAGGAAATTCCTCAGTGTTTGTCAAACTGTCAGAGTCGCGGTATTCGTTACTATGGAACAGGAACTCAGAAAAGCCTACGATGAAGCTAGCCAGACTCTTTCCAGGAGGCACGTGTTCTGCGCATGGATGTGGATACAACTCGCATAAAAAGGTGATCACCAGCACTTCTTGAGCAGTTTGGCGAGGTGAAGCGGATATTCTTCTGGGAACCCAGATGATTGCAAGGGCTTGGATTTTTCCAAATGCTGACCTTGGTTGGTGTTCTCAATGCGGATACAGCCTTGAATCTGCCTGATTTCCGTTCTTCTGAAGAACTTTCCAACTCTCTGCAGCCAGGTGGCAGGACGAGCAGGAAGGGCTGAAAAAGCTGGGCAGGTTTGATCCAGTCTTACAATCCTCAGCACTGCTATTCGCTTTGCCAAAAGAATCAGGACTATGAAGGATTTTATGCCTATGAAATGGAGGCATCAGACGTCAGATTAGGTTATCCACCTTATCATATTGGGAATCACCTTGTCTCATAAAAAGAAGAGGTTCTTGAGACGTGCTTGTGAGTCATGGAAATATTGCGGTCGTTTGTCGGATGCGTATTATCCTTGGACCAACACCAAAAACCTATCGCTCGCGCTCATGACCTCTATCATTGCTAAATTTTGATTAAATACTACGTTTAGAAAGATGAGGCTGGGTCCAGCCATAACGGGTCTTAGGGTGGCGACTTTCAAGAGACGTGAAAATAGCGAACTTCGTCTCAGTATTGACCTACGAACATAACAATTTTATAAGAAGGAGAGATGATAACAAAATACTATGTTTGTGGGAGACGCCTGAATTTTTCAGTGACTGTTTTAAAGGACTTTTGACAGATGACACTGCAAGTTATTTGCAGTTGTAACTCAGCCAGACCGTGCGGTTGGACGTAAAAAGTCATCAAGAAACTGAGTGAAACAAGCAGCCAAAGAGCGGGACTTCCTATTTACCAACCTGAAAAATTATCGGGTGGTCGGAAATAGAAGCCATCATGAATTTGGGAGCTGATGGGATTGTAACAGACGTAATTGACAATTTCTCCCAAAGTAAAACTCCTTGATAGCATGGATTTTGCATGAGCGTTCATGCTAGCTCCTTCCTAAACACACGTGGGAGTGCTCCGATCCAGTATGCCTTGATTCGAGGAGTGATGGAGGAGGCAGGAGTAACCATATGGAGATGGTCAAAGAGATGGATGCAGGAATATGATTTCTCGTCGTAGCATTCCAGTTACAGAATGAGGACAATGTAGGAACCTTGTTTGAGAAGTGGCTATAGTGGGTGCGTGATTCTGCAGAGACCTTCCTGCTTATATAGCTGGTGAGTTGGTATCAACCACTAAGATCCAAGCCAAAGCTTTCTCGCCAAATGTTAAGCCAGAGAGGAGAAAAAGCTAGACTGGACTAAAAGCAATCGTCAACTCTTCAACCAGATCAGATGGGGATGAGATCCATGAGCCCCGTTACACCTTCCTCAAGGAGAACGTTTCAAAATCTATGAAGCACTCCTGTCAGAAGGTCCTTGGAACTCAGGTGAGATTCTTTCCATCAGTAGAAGAAGTTGGTGTCGCAGCAGCAGAAGGCCCTGTCTTTCAAACAGGTCCATCATCGGAAAAACCTAAGATGGACATTTGCTTCCCTTCCTCAGCGGTGATGGGACGAACTTTGGCAGTAGGAGAACGATTTGGTGACTAAAGTAGAGCAGCTAGAGGTTTAGCCCTAGAGGTATTGGAGGATGTCTTTATCAACAAGCTTACTCCAATATCGCTGGCAAAATAAACATCTTAAAGGAAGTCAACTGTCAGCAACAGATAAGGGCTTGGTGACAGAGACTTGTTTATGGACCGTGGCTCAGTAAACTAACTTTAGAATGGTATTTATCTCACTTTTATTGAGGATGAGACAAGCTAGATAGTTGGCTCTATGTTCTTCTTCTCATGAGCGTCTACCAACTCCAATACTTGGATAAGGTTCCAGATCATGCAGTGGTCAATAAAGCGGTAGAAAGTGCAAAACTTCGTAAAAGGGTGGCGAAAACTGGTCAATGCAGTCCTTCGCCGTATCCTGCGAAGGTTTGCCAGATAATGCCAGTATCAAACGTAAAAATAAGCGCGATTCTGTTGCCTATTCTTTTACCAGTTTGGTTGATTTCTAAGCTAAAGGAAGAGTACGGAGAAGAAGAGCGAGCTCAAGCTATTTTGAAAGTCTATTGCAGCGGAATAAAGCCAGTATCCGTGTGACAGATTTGAGCCGAAAGAAATCAAAAGCTTTAGCTTGGTGCAAGTGATTCTCTTTTGTCTCCTGCTGGTCTGGTCAGGAGCAGGGGCATTTTTGCTGGTATGCAGTTTGTTTTGCTGAAGGTCTGTACTATCAGGATGAGTCTAGTCAGTTGGTTGCACCGACACTAGAGCTACAAGGCGACGAGCAGGTTTTAGATGCTTGTGCGGCCCCTGGTGGTAAGACTGCTCATATGGCGTCTTATCTAACTACGGGACAGGTGACGGCACTGGATCTCTACGATCATAAACTCGCTTTGATCAAGAAAAGTGCGGAGCGTTTGGGTGTAGCCGGACCGTGCCCAAACACAAAACTGGATGCACGAAAAGTGCATGAGTTTTTAGCAGGATCAATTGACAAAATTTTAGTTGATGCTCCTTGTTCAGGGATTGGTCTATTGCGTCGAAAACCAGATATCAAATATAATAAAGAGACAGCAGATTTCGCGTCATTACAGGAAATTCAGTTGGAAATATTAGGTAGTGTTTGTCAAACGCTACGTAAAGGTGGTATAATAACTGTATCGTACCTGCACTGTGTCATATGAAGAGACTTTCAAGTGGTTCAAGCATTTTTAGAAAGTCATCCAGAAGTTCGAGCAGGTTAAACTGGAACACGAGATAACAGGATATCGTGAAAAATGGTTGTATCCTCATTTACTCCGGGAATTATACGGAAGTGATGGATTCTTTATCAGTAATTTCATAAAGATATCCAAGTAGGAAGGAACGACACAGTGGAGATTTCATTATTAACGAGATGTGGGTCAGAAACATACAAATAATCAAGACTATGTCCATCTTTTTGCATCAGCCATGCCTGTACGTACAATGATCATCTTAGCTGACAGGATGGGAGGACACCGTGCAGAGTAATATTGCTAGCGAGATGGCGGTAACTGATTTAGGTGTTGCCTGGGTTGATACATGATTGACACCCGTTAGCTAGAGTTTGCGAATGGTTTGCCCACCATCAGAGTTTGAAAATCAAAAGATTTATCAAATGGGGCGTGATGGAAGCCTACAAGGAATGGGGACAACTTCAGAAGCCTTGCAAGTCATTGATCATCAAAGCTATTTGTATCTCATATTGGAATTCTCGTATCGGTCTGATTCGTGGTGAAGAATACCATCAATTGATTGATGATCATTCTTTGGTCAATGAGTTGCTCAAACAGGTCAGTGACACCTAGAAGAAGCTGAAGCACATCCACAAAAGAATATCATCACGCAATCTATCGGACAAAGACGAAAATTCAACCTGATTTTGGAATTGTGAGCTTGGAAGCAGGTGACTATCTGGTCATGAGATAGCGACAGTCTGCTAATATGATCTCAGGCAGTGAAATCGTGATATTGTGACAAGCGATATTTCGCTTGATGATGAGCAGCCACTTTGGTACGCTTGCCAGCAATGCCGGAGGGCGTAATATTACAGTTGCCTTGTTTCGATTAGGAGGAGGCGCAGAATGATCCAAATCGGCGAATTTTGCCGGGCGGTATCGGATTATCAAACAAATTGGTCGTGGAGGTATGGCAGATGTCTACCTGGTAAAAGTTGATTTTAGATGGGGAAGAGGTAGCTGTGAGGTCTTGAGGACTAACTAGCAGACTGACGATTGCTGTTGCTCGTTTTCAGCGTGAAGCGCGTGCTAATGGCGAGCAGATCATCCCATATCGTTCGGATAACGATATCAGCGAAGGGACGGTCAACGGTACCTAGCCTTGGAATATGTGAGCTGGTCTTGATCTTAGCGCTGTCAAAAGACACTATCCCTCTCAGATGAAGAAAGCTTCGTATCATGGGACAGATTCTCTGTAACTGGCGCCTAAAAGTGTCCATCGTGACTTAAAAGCCTCAAAATATTCTGCTCTGATGGGGACAGCTAAGAGTGACGGATTTTGGGATGCCATGGCCTTTTGAGACAGTCAACTCAGACTAACTCTATGCTGGGTTCGTCCACTACTTGTCACCTGGGCAGGCTCGTGGTCTAAGGCAACTATGCAGAGTGACATCATGCTATAGGGATTATTTTTTGAGATGCTGACAGGGCATATCCCTTGATGATGCTGATAATTGCAGTAACTATAGCCCTCCAGCATTTTTCAAAACCTCTTCCTTCGGTCATGAGCTAACCATCTTTCTAGCTTTGGAGAATGTGGTCATCAAGCAACTGCTAAAAAGCTTACAGATCGATACCAGTCGGTTTCAGAGATGTATGTTGATTTATCTAGCAGTCTATCTTATAACCGCAGAAATGAACCTAAACTTTGTTTTGATGATGCTACTAAAGGCGGGCGAGACATTGCCAGTTTTCTCAGACAACCTGACCTCTATTCCCTGGGTTCAACCTACAGACAGAAAGCCATCAGAAACCTACAGCTAGCCAGAAATAGTACTAAAAATGTGGAAAAACCAGTGAAAAACGTCGTTTTAAAGCACGTTATCTAGTTCTACTAGCAAGTTTCATTACTAGTTGCCGCTTCTCTGGTGTGGTTATCCAGAACACAAACTCCTATTGAGATTCAAAGTTGCAGGTCAAACTGTCGCTGAGCTAGAGAAACTTGAAAGAGGCGAATTTTGAAATTGGTGAGGAAAAAGACGGAAGCTATGGTGATACCGTGGAGGAAGGTCAGGTCATCGAGACAGATCAGATGCTAGCTCAGCTCAAAGAGAGAACTAAGTTAATCTCATTTCTATTTCTTCAGGTCAACAATCCTTCAAGATTGGTAATTACATCGGTCGGAAATCGACTGAGTGTCATTGCTGAGCTGAAAGGAAAAAGTTCCTGAAAATCTGATTAAGATTGAAGAAGAAAGTCAGTGAATCAGAACAGGTGTGGTTTTAAAACAGGCCTTAAGAAGGTACGACTTATGATCTTACAAGGCAGCTTCTATCGTTTTGACTGTTGCTAAAGGTGACAACCCGTGACCATGCCAAGTTATATTGGCTCAAGTCTTGAATTTACAAAGAATAACACCAGGTCAAATTGTTGGTATCAGGAGGCTAATATCGAAGTCGTAGAGGTTTCGACTAGCACCTGAGCACTGCTGGAAGGAACTGTTGTGGATCGAAAGTCCAAAACTGGGTGAAAGATTGAGTCTAAGTACGACACGTATAAAGATTTTCTATTTATAAACCAAAACCCCCATCATCTTCTTCGGTTCCGTCTTCGAGCTAACACTAACCGAGTAGATAGTACAGTACCATCCCCAAAGTCAATCGACTCCATCTTCGTCAACACATAATCAAACAGACAGACATAACACGGATAATTAATCAATCTGTCACAGTTTTTGTGACTAGTCTCAAATTTATGATAGAAATAAAAAGGAGTTTTAGAAGGAGGAAAAACATGGACGAAGTCAAACAACTGAATGCGGTGATCGATGTCCTCATGCTACGCTGGAACAATTCTGCTTCTACCAATGGTTCTAAGATTTATCGTGTTGGAGAATGCCATAGAGTTCGTTGCTCTGTTTCACAGAGTATTGTAGTTTGCTGTCTATAATAGCCATGCCTGCCGCCATATTTTCTCCATTGAAAATACAAATATCTCTCTGTGTGAGGCTTAGGTGACCTCCTCTGCTTATAATGTGAAAAAGTTTTGTGATGTTAATCAGATTTCACGTCGGATCGTGGCTGGTCAACTTGATTTGGAGTCAGCGGCGTTCGATTTGGGCTGAAGGCTGTTCTGATGCAAAACCTTCTCCCTATGCAGGGTCAGTTGGCAGTGGCTTGCGACTCTGAGTGCTCAATTTTTCTCACATCATGTTTTTGAAGTCATGCCACGATGCGATTAGCAGGGTGGCGACCGCGTTTGCCTTCTTCCTGTTCGCTCTATGATAGATTTATCGTGTCCCTTTATGACAGCTTTTGCGAGGCCTTCGTCTTTGGCTTGGTTGCACGATTCTGGGCGCGTTGTTTGGGTTTACCATCTGACAGCTGTTGGTTGTGCTGGCGCGGTCGCATGCCCTGTGCCAGGGATTGCCTTGACGATGCTGTGAGGATATTACGAGCAACCACATCAACTCTGAAGGTATGAGCGAGATGTTTGGATCACTTGCTGGTTGCACCACGCTGGAGCGGGCACTTCTGTCGCCCTAGTGCTCATGAGACTAATGTGACACTAACAACATTTTTGATTGCAAGCTCAGCTGAGTCTGCTTGCCATTATCTGCTCAATCGTTTTTAAATGTCAGCGTTCCACATGCTGAAGTACCTGGTGGAGTTTTGAATGTCTGTCATGGCTCTCTATCTGATACTCAGGAACCAATGCCAGTATGTATGGCGGCCTTCATTGCCGCGATTGGTTCTTGTCCAATCAGATTATGATGTTATTCTCTACAAAACGCCATGCAGTGGTTTCTGCCCTATTAGTTCTAGCACCACTAATGTCCAGGTTATCTATCTGCCGGAACCCGCTTCCTTCTTCGTTACAGGTGACTTTCAGTATGCCACCATTCTGGTGCCATGTTGAGTCCTTGATGGTGGTACATATGTCTCCATTCTGGAATGGTGGGTGGGGACTGGTTTGTTGTGTGTGTCGTATCTCAAAAAGTCAGGCCTAGCTGAGACTCGATGTAGCCTAAAGTTCTGTTTGAAAATGAGATAATTGAGACTTGATTTGGTGGAATCAAAGTCTAAAACTCGTGACCTCAATTGTGCAGTAAAATAGAGTGAACAGATGATGAATGAGTAAAAATGAGGGTATATGTGACAGTCGGTATTGATAAGATTGGTTTTGCAACCAGTCAATACGTTTTGAAATTACTAGAGTTGGCAGAAACGAAATTGATCCTGAAAAATTGAGTGAGGACTCCTTTTTAAAAGATTGAGTATCGACTCCTTGTGCGCAACAGGATGTCGTGCTTGGCTGTAGTGCAGGAGAGTCTAATCCCTGACTGAAGAAGATAAGCAGAGAGATTGATATGGTTATCATGCCAGCGACAGAGTCTGGAGAGTCGGTCAAAAGTAAATAAGGCGGCTGCGGTCTTTGTACATGCGGTTTGCTGAGGATTCAACTCATTTGCTCGTGAGTGTAAGTCAAGGAAGCTTGCTATGGTGCAACTACGGCACTTCCACATGCTAGGATTTACGACAGAAATTCTCCAAAATCAAAAGTTTTGGTGCTAACTGCGTGGTCCTTTCGCAAAATACTGGTCATAAACTCTGGGAATGACTCCCAGGGGCAGGAAGTGTTGCTATGCTGATTAGCCCAGAATCACGTGTCATGAGCTCTACAGCGATATGTGCGCAGACTCGTGACGCTATGGACTTCTAGCGTCCCAAGCATGTTCGACAACACCATTTTGTAAATGCAGTTTATCACTCAACTGATATCTTGATGGCTTGAAAGCGACTTGGGAAGAGTATCAAAAGCGTTATGACTGTGAAAGCTTGGACGATTTGAGGCTGTATGTTTCCCGCTTGCCGTATCCGGCTAGCTCTCAGGGTTGATTCTTGATAAATCTCGACCTCGGAAAAGGAGTTTTAGCTTCAAAAGACACTTTGATGAATCCATTATTTATGAGTCAAAAGTCAGAATATCTATACTGGTTCCTCTGGGACTCTTGTCTCTTCTTGAAAATTCTGAGTAAGGTCTGACAAGCTGAGGATGAAAGATTGCTCTCTCTACAGCTATGGTAGGTGGTGCTGTGTCGGAGTTCTTTGGTGTGTGGTTTGAAGGCTACAGAAACAATTGCAGAATAATCGCTTGGAGCTTGCACTGGACCAACGTCAGGCTTTTGAGTGTTGCCGACATGAGACGAGTCTTCTTTGAGGAGAAACAAAGAGCTTAGAATGAGTCTGGTTTTGCAACGATGTCAGGCTATGAGGTCAAAGACATGCTCTGAAGAAAGAGGAAAGTTTGAGATTGTAGACCACCAACGTCTAACTTTCAACAAGGTTGAAAAATAATGATTGGAGATGGATTTGCTAAAAGATCAGTTTCAGAGCGCTCTCAAACTAGTTAAGTCTGAGGCTGCCTGCTACTATTGAAGCCAGAAAGTCTTGAGCAGAGTGAAAAGTCTCGATCTAGCAGTAGCGGACCAGATTGAGTGAAAGTGTGGTGCAGACCTTCCTCGCTTCCTTGCTCCAGTGGTTCAGTTCTGGTAGCGTGGTCAGGGTATACCGTTTCCTATAGTGACGAAGAACCATCTGGCACATGTATGCTGCAGCTAGTTTTGCAAAGTCAAAATTATCAAAGGGCAGGCGGTTTTGCTCTCAGGTTAACCGACGTCAAATGAAAGTCGGTCAAGTAGCTCTGTCAAGGTCCCAGATAGGGACTTGGCTGACTAGTGCGTTCAGGGTCAAAGAGAGAACTACTCCAGACAAGCAAGAGTCAAACCCATCCATCTATTGTCCGCAAACGCGATGGTGAGTGGAGCAGGAAAGGCTAACAGTTGATTTCATGGTGAGATCGACTAGTGAGTCTCTCTCCATGTTGATACTCAAGGAAGCCATAGCTAATATGCTCAATACCATGCTTGAGCTCTAAAACCAACTCTGGAGGCTCTAAGTCAAGGGAAAAGGTTTAATGGAATTCTGTCCAACTGTGCAACAGATTCTCACAGTAGCTGCAACGTCGCATCGCCTTTCGTTGTTGAGTCGCCAGAAGGATGATGGGCGCGTGAACCTGGCGGAAAAATGGTTTTAGCCGGTCGGTTTGCTCAGGCGAGATCCTTGTCGAGCAGCGACTCACAACAAAGGGAATCTTTCAACGGAATCGATGCTCTCTTGATTGCTACTGGAAATGATTGGCGATGCTATAGAAGCAGGAGCGCATGCTATACAAGTCATGATGAGCGCCTATCGAGGACTTGGTCGTTGGACCATAGATTTGGAGAAACAGAAAAGGAGCTTATTGGAGAGATGACCATGCCGATGCCAGTTGCCACCAAAGGGTGGTTCGATTGGTCTCAGTCACTCAAGGTCGACTCGAGTCTTGAGTTGCTAGGTCATCCATCTGCCAAAATTGAGCTCAAAGTGTCGTTTCGATTGGTCTTTGCCCAAATTTTGCAGCCCTATAAGGCTTTTGGTCAGTGCAGAGGATTCAGCTTGGACACATGAAACTTCAAGCAAAATCTCTAGCACTTTTAGCTTAGGGCTTCCTAGAGAAAAGAGAGTACCTAGCTGGTAGGCTTGATTGCTGACTTTTAATTTAGAGCAGACTCTTTTGAAAACTTAGAGTCATAGAGAAAAACTCAAGACTGGTTTTGATTTTGCGCTTACTGTTTTTAAATAAAAGCTCAAATGGAGACGTATTTGAGTTTCTTAGATATCATCTGACAGTGTTTGACAGTTTCTATTTTTGTTCACAAGATGCTTGTACATTGATAACGCTTTGATTTTATTATAATATAACTGTAAATTATTAAGATTGGTAATCATATAGAGAGGAGGAGTTTTTGATTATGAATAAAATAAAATGGTAGTGTTGCATTACTTGGTACAGTAATATTGGATATATGCACTTACAGAAGGTGTTTCAGTTGTTCATGCTAATAGAGGTGGCTTCAGCTACAAAATTTGGAAATACATGGCAGATTGACACTTAGGGTCTACTATTTTGGGAAATTAAAGAGCAATTAGTGATAACTGTTTTTGAATAAATACAATATAGTTTATTTTGTGTTTATAGTCTATTTGTTTGGTATCTTTCTCAGTTTCAAGATCTAATTCCTATAATGTGTGTATGATCCAAATATTTTTGATAGAAAATATATTTAAATCTCAATAAATACATCCAAATGGGTAAAGTGTAGTTGTATTGCTAGCTATATTATTATTTGTGATGGTATACATGGAAATTAAGAGTCTGCAAGAACTGTTTTGTCACTCAGACTCTGTCATACTTTTCCTGGTAGAGAGGAAACTTCGGTAAGAAATAACCGGTTGTGGCGACGTCTTTCCTTCGGTTTTCGAAGGAGTAAATCAACTGTCAGGCGAGCAATTTCTTCCAAAAGGTTGTTTAATGGTAGTAAGGTGAGGATGAGAAATTCTCGATGAAAATAAGATTCCGTCGTGATCACAACCTTAAGCTGTTCTGGAACAAGAAATACCAAGTTCCTGAGCAATCTTCATCGCAAAGGATGGCTGTCCGAGATCGTCCGATGCGAAAATCGCATCTGGTGTTTGGTCAGGATAACGGTTTCGATTTCACTTGCTTGGAGGGGTGAAAGAGTCACTGGAGTATTGATGATGGGAGCTTGCCCAGTAGTGAAGCGAGACCCTGCATGGCTTCAGGAGTCCAGTTGGTGGGTGCGTCGTCATTACCTGTAGTGCATAATGACTGACTTTCGCCAGTTTTCGCTTTGAAGTTTGAGCATGCTAGGACTCCACCAGCATGAGTTATCAGAGGAAACGACAAGGAATGTCTGGTGATGAGGTTGCGAGATCAAAGAGATGATTGGTGCTGTAACGCGATTGTAGTCTTCAATTTCCTAAGTTATGGCTACCAGATATAATGCAAATCCCACTTTGGATGGCTATACTGGCATTTTCAAAGATATTCACGTTCTTTTCCGAATCGTGCTCACTGTGCAGAATGAAGTTGTCTTGTAGCCTTTTTGAAGGAGTTTCGTGTTCAGTTTGTCAGTCAGTCGGCGCCAGAAAACATGGCTGATTTTGGAAAATCTAGCCCAATTAACAGCTGATTTCCTTAGAAGGAAAGCTACGAGACTGGGTTGTTGTTTCTAGCCCAATTCGCATGGCATCCCTTAACCTTTTGAGATAGTTTTCTGACGGGTAGCCCTTTTTATTGATAACACGTGGGACAGTGGTTGGGCTGGCCTGCTGGTTCTGCGACATCAGTTAGTTTGCGACCATGTTATTCTAATTTGTAGTAAGTTCCAGTTGGCTTTTCCGGGTGTGATGGTTCATTTTCGAGTCCGCATGACAGAATACGACCAGAAAATGAAA